>OIEL01000470.1_pt1 | contig 23108 bp, 19 predicted proteins | sample 1581731 | NCBI WGS metagenome assembly OIEL01 (sample SAMN01760977, study PRJEB22395) | human gut metagenome | reverse complement strand
CGTCTATATCCCTCTCTATTTGCTCAAGAGCATCCATGTTCAGCATATCAGATCTATTATCCTTCATCCGAGGCTTCTCTTCTTCGGTGCTGCTTTCGTCTGCATTGTCAGAAAATGTTATATTGTCATCTTCACCTGTCTCTTCATCTGACTCTTCATCTGACTCTTCATTCGGTTCTTCTGTCTGATCGTCTGAAATAATAGACTCCACTGCCTCTGACTTGCCGCCTGCATCGTCTGAACCCATATCATCTGGTCCTATATCAACTGATTTTTCCGCAGTATCTGCTAAAGTCACCTCTGTTTTATTATTGTCCTCTTCACTATTGTCTGCTACAGACCTTACTTCTTTTTCGGTGTTCTCCTGTTCACGCTGCTTCTCTGACTCAGCCTGTCTTCTCTCCATCTCCTCGCGGACTTTTTTCTTGCGCGCTTCCTCTTTCTCATTCTTTTCGCGCTCAAGTTCCAGACGCTCGACCTCTGCCTTTGCCTTTGCGACGTTGCGCTGAGTCCTCTCCCACGCCTCTCTGCGCAGGTCCTCATGTCTCTGTCTGCTGTCCACCTCGAGGTTACTCACATCCCTGAGAAGATTGTCCACTGATGTCCTGGCGCTGTCTGCAGCATATGCAGATCCGCTTCGCTGACTACGGCCTGTATGTTTTCCTGATGCATTCTCTTTCTTCTGGGCTGTCCTGTCATCTCTCAGTTTTCTCGAACGGCTGTTTTCATGGTAGTATTCATCATACTCTCCAACTGTTCCCGCTGACGCAGCATGTGTTCTGACAGTTTTTGCCTTTTCCTCATCATGTCTGACCGGGGTTCTGCCTGTTCTAGTTGTTCCATCATCCAGTCTTACCGGTGTCCTGTCTGACGAAATCTTTCTTCTCCTGGCAGGTCTTTCCGACTGACGATCTCTCACAGATGCAGTTTCATCCATATAGACATTATCTATACCTGTGCTCTGCTCGTCCCCAACACGGCGCACTGATCTCACCGACTTGCCAGTTCTCTCTCCATGAGTTCCAGAAGCTGCTCTAGTCCGGCGCGGCTCTGATACATCCGTCTTTTCCACGCGTTTTTCATGTACGTCTGTCGGTCTCCTGCATCTGCGGTCATCATCGCGGGATGAATCCGCTTTGGAGCGCTTTTTCTTCTTTTTATCGCCAAATAACAATGAACTCAGAATACCTCCTTCTTCAAGGTAGTCGTCATCGTCATCCAGCCAGTTCATATCTTCATCATCATAATCTGTTGATAATCTGTTCTTTTTATCCATTGGAACTCCTCTTTTATCTTCATATCTAAAAATGTCGTTACCTCGCTATATAATACATTATATTTTTGGCTTTTACAACATATAATCTATAGCATTACCCAATGAAATTAAAAACCAAGGCATAACGTCTTAAATGTATTTCATTTGACACCCATCATTTTTACAAGTATACTATTAATAATTGTGTTTAAAACAATTGGAGTTAAGTCTATAGCAAGGGAGATAATGAATGAAATGGAAACTGAAAAGAATATTTCACCAAATATTACTTTGTCGGTAGTCATGCCAGCTTACAATGAAGAAGCGCATATAAAAGATAATCTGCTGGAAACGAGTAAGATACTCAGCAGTTTCCTTCATCGCTATGAGATAATTGCCGTAAACGATGGCAGCTCAGACTCCACCTGGCAATTGATAAGGGAGGCTTCTGATGCAGATTCCCACATTACAGCCACAGGATACAATGACAACCACGGCAAAGGATTCGCTATAACGACAGGCATCAAGGCAGCCCGTGGCCGATACATCGCTTTCCTTGATTCTGATCTGGAACTCAGTCCTGCTCTGCTCAAGAAGTTCATGAAGCAGATGAAGGATGACGATGCAGACATAGTCATCGGTTCCAAGCTTCACCCAGAATCCAAACTTGACTATCCGCCGCTCAGAAGAATGATGAGTTATTCTTATTATGTCATGCTCCGGATGCTTTTCAATCTCGGGATCCACGATACTCAGACCGGTATCAAGTTATTTAAATCCGAGGTGATCAAGCCGATAGCTGAAAATCTGACTATAAATGGATACGCATTTGACATTGAGATACTTGTAGCCGCCCACAAGCAGGGATACAAAATATCTGAGGCTCCGATAGCGCTTAATTACAGCAGAGACGATTTATCAAACGGCAGAAGGATCAAGTTCAGAGATATCTGGAAAGTATTTACGGACACAATTGCTATCAGAAAGAAATACTAGGAGAGAGAATTTATTTACAATCTACATTATTTAAGGAGAATTTTATGAATTACGAAAGCGCATACAAACTTCTGGAAGAAAAGGGTCAGCTTCACCTTCTCAGATATTATGATGAATTAAAAAGCGATGAGCAGCAGGCTCTGTTAAGCCAGATTGATCAGATCGATTTTTCACTCATCGACATGATTGGCAAAAACAACTCTGGAAATGATTCCGACATTGCACCTGTCGCAGCTCTTCAGCTAGACGCCATCAATGCGAACCATGACACATACTTGAATGCAGGAATAGACACCATAAAAAATGGCGATCTTGCACTCGTACTTTTAGCTGGTGGTCAGGGAACCCGTCTTGGATTCTCAGGGCCAAAGGGAACCTTCAATGTGGGCGTAACAAAAGATATGTTCATCTTCCAACTGCTCATTGAGCACACACTGGATATCGTAAAGCTTGCCGATACATGGATACATTTCTTTATAATGACTAATGAAAAGAACCACGATGATACGACTTCATTTTTCAAGGAACATAACTACTTCGGATATAACCCTGATTATATTCATTTCTTCAAACAGGAGATGGTGCCATCAGTTGACTTCAACGGCAAGATCTATCTGGAAGAAAAGGGACGTATCGCCATGTCCCCTAACGGTAATGGTGGCTGGTTCTCCTCACTTTGCAAGGCAGGCCATCTGAGCAAGCTGACTGAGCACAATATCAAATACATCAATGTCTTCTCTGTTGACAATGTTCTTCAAAGGATCGCAGATCCTATTTTCCTCGGTGCAGTCATCAAGGAAGGCTACCTCTCCGGCGGAAAGGTTGTCAGAAAAGCCTATCCCGACGAGAAGGTCGGTGTTCTCTGCACAAACCACGGAAAGCCATACATCGTTGAGTACTATGAGCTCACAGATGAGATGCGCAACCAGCGCGATGAAAATGGAGATTACGCATACAATTACGGTGTTACCCTCAACTACATCTTTCCTGTCGACAGACTTATGAAGATCATGAATGAAAGCATGCCTCTACACATCGTGAAGAAAGCCATCCCATATGTTGACAAGAATGGTGACATTGTAAAGCCTGCCGAGCCTAACGGATACAAGTTTGAAACTCTGGCTCTAGACATGATTGCATTCATGGGCACATGTCTTCCATTTGAGGTTGAGCGCGAGAAGGAATTTGCCCCTATAAAAAATGCTACTGGCAATGATTCCATTGACTCTGCAAGAGAGCTTCTCAAACAAAACGGATATACATTATAAACCCAATTATAAAATAAAGCAGGTGAACCGCCGGGATACTGATAATCTCTCGGCTGCTCACCTGCTTTGTCGTTATATTTATCTATTGTTCTGTGTCTTTTTCCCCCCAAGAACCTTTGCATCATAACTCTCAGCTTCAGCTTCCTGGACGATCTCATTTATTGCCTCACGGACGATCTCGGACATCGACACCTGTCTTTTCTCTGCACATCTATTCAGCTTCTTATGTGTCTCCGCATCTATCCTGAGTCTCAAGACAGTGTCTTTTCTCTTGTCTGTAGGTCTACCCGGACCTCGTTTTATTTTTTCATCAGCCATATCGTTCTCCGACTATAATTCTATCTCATGCATACCCGCACTTTAACTTCTAAAGGAAATATTTTTTCACACCATTTACAGCGTAATTCGCAAAATACAGACAGCTTCTGAAAAATCCGTAACCAAGTTTTCTGTATACTGCAAATGTTTTCTTCGCGGACGAAAGCTTTGAACCCGACTTACTGTTCTTCACCACACGGTAAAGAAGCAATGGTTCATTTATAAGAACAGCCTGCCCGCACTCTTTTAGGATCTGAAGCCAGCAGATGTAATCCTCATGTATATCATCATTACCCATAGGATATTTCATCAATATGTTTCTGTCCGCAACCACCGAAGAGCAATTGATCACATTTCCCTTGAGAAGTTCCCTGTATGTCACAGTATCCGGCACCTCTATGATCTTTCCTGTCCTGTTGCCATCCTCCGTGAGCAGTTCCCTCGCAGTCGAACAGATCAGTGTTCCTGTTTCATCCATCAGCTTCAGCTGTTTTACCAGCTTTCCATCCACCCACATATCATCTGAATCCAGGAATGCGACTCTGTCACAAACAGCCTCTTTCACTCCACGATTTCTGGACGCTGCTACCCCCAAATTCTTTTCATTCACAATTATCCTGATACGTGGATCATTCTTATATTTTTGGAGTACATGCTCAGTGTCGTCCAGCGAACAATCATCTATCACGATGATCTCCACTGGCACATCCTGAGCCAGAACCGACTCTATAGCCTCTTCTATTGTACCGCCACTGTTATATGATGGTATAACTACCGAAACCTTAGCATTTGTCATACTATCCACCTACACATCAAATCATATGTTTATATCAAGAATCTTTGCCTGTATTTTTATTTACGGTCTTCTTAAGATCATAAAATGCATCCTCTGCTTCATCCAGTCCATCTGGTTTGACATTCACCGGTGCCGGAATCTGAACCTTCTCACCATCTCTGAGTGCAGTAGTCATATTTGAAGCTATGCCCTCTGATGTCTCCTTCTGGAACATGATCTTTACAGTTAGCAGCATCAGCTTGAAATCAAGCCATATTGAATACTGCTCGTAGTAGGTGAGATCAAGCTTCACCTTATCTCTTGGTGTGGTGTTGTATTTTCCATACACCTGTGCATATCCCGTAAGTCCAGCTTTCATCTTGAGTCTGTAATCAAACTCAGGGAAGGTCTTCTTATAAAGCTCTGCGATCTCAGGTCTCTCCGGTCTCGGTCCAACAAGGGACATATCTCCCTTAAGAACATTGAAAAGCTGTGGAAGCTCATCGAGATGCAGCTTCCTGAGCCATTTGCCCACAGGAGTAATTCTATCATCATCCTTCTTTGCAAGCTGGGCACCGTGAGCCTCTGAATCCATCTTCATACTTCTAAACTTGATGATCTTGAATACCTTACCATTAAGCGTTAGTCTGTCCTGTTTGTAGAAAACCGGTCCTCTGTCATAAAGCCATATCGCAAGTGCTGATATGAGCATAAATGGCGATGCTATGATCAGCAATATAAATCCACACACAAGATCCATGATCCTTTTGATGATCATGTCATCTCCAGTAAGGCCCTGATTCCTTGACAACAGGATAGGCGTATCAAACAAATGTATAGGCTCCGCACCAAGTATGATTATATCGGAGAGCTTTGGCACAACATACGATCTGATGGAGTGTTCAAAACAATACTTCACAAGCTCATTTCTTATATAAGCCTTTGTCTCGCAAATGATTACTCCATCGTACTGGAGTATCTTCTCCTTAATCGCCTGCTCGCCTTCACTGACATGTATTCTATCTTCTATTACATACTTATCCTTACGGGCATTGATCTTGTCTATAAACTCCATCGGCGTCTTATATCCATATACCAACAGCAGATGCCTTGGCGGATACATCTTCGCATACAGAAATCTACACGTAAAGATCCAAAGCAGTATCACTACCGCTTCAAGTCCGGTTACCTTAAGCAACGGTACTGGATTCACATAATCTCGACAGATTATACAGAGCTGCAAGTAACCAACCACATTGGCACATACAAGAGCCAGCAGCTGTGAGTATACTATATCAAGCAATCTGAAAAAGCCAACTCTGTAACCACCATAAAGCTTGGTGAAAAGTATGATGATTATTCCATACATTCCGATAACCGCCCAGTTTCCTCTTCTCCAGAACGGAAGCGTAAGCGTTACCTCATAGTACCGGTACCACATGAGTCCAAACAGCACCAGCTCCACAGCAATGAGTACGCAAGCCTCACCCACTGTTATGAGACGTTTATACCTATCCCTCTTTCTCACTCTTCTGTTTTCTTCCATATTAAAGCATCTCCCTAAGCATCTTGTTAACAGATCCAGGATCTGCTTTACCCTTCATAGCTTTCATAACCTGACCGACAAGTGCTCCGAGAGCCTTCTCCTTGCCACCCCTGTAATCCTCTACAGCCTTCGGATTGTTATCTATGGCTGCCTGGCATGCCTCTTTAAGGGCATTGTCATCCTGAACTGTCGCAAGTCCGTTATCCTTTACATACTTCTCAGGATCAATATTCTCAGCAAATACCTTCTCGAACACTTCCTTTGCCACACCGCCGTTGATAACCCTGTCATCCACGAGCTTGATGAGCTTTGCAAGATTCTCCGCTGAAAACTTCAGGTCTTCCGCATCAACAATGTTCTCTTTCATCAGTCTCATGGTCTCTCCCATAAGCCAGTTGGACACCTTCTTTGCCGGCGATCCCAGTGCGATGGCATCCTCAAACAGATCTGCCATCTTCTTTGATGCTGTGATTATATCTATATCATAATCAGGAATTGCATATTCCTCTTTGTATCTTATCTTTTTTGCATCCCTGAACTCAGGCTGTGCATCCCTTACCTGCTGCAGCCACTCATCACTGATGTGGATTGGTACGAGATCAGGATCAGGGAAATATCTGTAATCCTGTGCATCCTCCTTGGATCTCATCGGATATGAATACTCTTTTGTATCATCCCACCTTCTTGTCTCCTGAACAACCTTCTCACCGGACTCGATGAGATCGATCTGTCTCTCTCTCTCATTCTCTATGGCTCTGGCGATGGCCTTGAATGAGTTCAGGTTCTTTGTCTCTGTACGTGTACCAAACTCCTCCGAGCCAACCTCTCTGACCGAAAGATTGACGTCAGCACGCATTGATCCCTCATTAAGCTTACAATCTGAAGCACCGAGATACTGTATCGTCTCCCTGAGCTTTTCAAGATATGCTATTACATCCTCCGCAGATCTCATGTCAGGCTCAGATACTATCTCTATAAGTGGAACACCTGAACGGTTGAAATCAACAAGTGAGCTGTCTGTATATGGATCATGGACAAGCTTACCTGCGTCCTCCTCCATATGTATCTCATGGATTCTCACATATTTCTTGACACCGTCCACCTCTATCTCTACCTTACCATCCCTGCATATTGGGTAGTAAAGCTGTGATATCTGATAGTTTTGTGGGTTATCCGGATAGAAATAATTCTTTCTGTCAAACTTACAGTTCTGTGTGATCTTACAGTTTGTCGCAAGACCAACTGCGATCGCCTTATTTACAACTTCCTTATTAAGTACTGGAAGTGAACCCGGCATTCCGGTACATACCGGACACGTATGTGTATTAGGAGCTCCTCCAAATGCTGTGCTGCAGCCACAGAATATCTTTGTCTTGGTCGCTAGCTCTACATGGACCTCAAGTCCGATGACTGTCTCATATGTCTTTGCCATCTCTTACAGCCCCCTTTCTGAAACCTGTGCAGGTCTCTTGTATTCTCTGGTCTTCTCAAATGCGTAAGCTGCTCTTATAATAGTCTTCTCCTCAAATGCATTTCCTACCATCTGTACTCCGATCGGCATTCCGTCCTTATCTGTTCCACATGGAAGTGATATTCCAGGAAGTCCCGCAAGGTTTACAGGAACTGTGTACACATCACCTAGATACATCTTAATAGGATCTGAGAGTGACTCTCCCATCTTCAGAGCTGTTGTAGGTGCAACAGGTCCAAGGATGATATCATACTTCTCAAACGCCTTGTCATATGCCTGTTTGATGAGCGCCTTTGCCTTAAGTGCTTTAACGTAATATGCATCATAATATCCTGAACTCAGCACAAATGAACCGAGCATGATTCTTCTCTTTACCTCAGGACCAAATCCCTCTGAACGACTCTTCTTGTACATGTTGTGAAGATCGGTGTACTCTGATGTTCTGTAGCCGTACTTTACACCATCGAATCTCTCAAGGTTTGAGCTTGCTTCCGCCGATGCTATGATGTAGTATGCCGGAATCGCATACTCAACCATGCCAAGATCAAACTCCTCAACTATTGCGCCTTTTGCCTTAAGAGCTTCAGCTACACCGTATACAGCTTCCTTTATCTCAGGCTCAAGTCCCTCTGTGAAGTAATCTCGTGGGAGTCCGATCTTAAGTCCCTTTACATCATCCACCAGAGCGCTTGTAAAATCATTGTCATCTCTGTTCACTGATGTTGAGTCTTTCTTGTCATACTGTGATATGACCTCAAGGATAGTTGCACAGTCCTCAACATTCTTTGCGAGAGGTCCTATCTGGTCAAGTGATGAACCGTATGCTATGAGTCCGTATCTTGAAACTCTTCCATAGGTTGGTTTGATTCCAGTAACACCGCAGAATGAAGCCGGCTGTCTGATAGATCCACCGGTGTCTGAACCGAGGGCACATGGAACCTCCTCACCGGCAACTGCTGCCGCTGAACCACCTGATGAGCCGCCCGGAACCCTGTTTATATCCCATGGATTTCTTGTCTCTCCAAAGTACGATGTCTCCGTTGTGCTTCCCATGGCAAACTCATCCATGTTGGTATGTCCAACGATGACTGCCCCTGCCTCCTGGAGCTTCACCACTGCCTCGGCTGTATATGTCGGGACAAAATTTGAAAGTATCTTTGATGAACAGCTTGTCTGAACACCAGCCTGACACATATTGTCCTTTATCGCAATTGGAACTCCTGCAAGAGGACCGCTCAGCTCTCCTGCATCTATCTTCTTCTGCACTTCCTCCGCCTGGGCAAGTGCTCCCTCACGGTCAACTGTGACAAAACTGTTGTAGTCCTTCTCACAAGCCTCTATGCTGTCAAGACAAGCCTGTGTCGCCTGAACAACGCTTACCTGTCCGTCTTTAATAGCTTTTCCCAGCTCTACAGCTGTCATACCCATTAAATTCACTTCAGCTTACCTCCTAGTCAAATGTCTTTGGCACCTTGTAGCAGCCGTCTTTCTGCTCCGGTGCATTCTTCAGCATGTTCTCTCTGTCGTCGTTATTTGTGACTACGTCCTCGCGGAACACATTATTGTATGGGAATGTATGGCTCATGGCCTCCACACCATCTGTATTAAGTTCATTTAATTTGCTGACATAATCAAGCATGTCTGACATATCCTTCTTTGCCTGCTCCTTCTCCTCCTGAGAAAGCTCAAGCTTTGCAAGGATTCCAACATAATCAATAGTTTCATCAGTTATCGTCATGTTATTGTTCTCCTATCTTTTATGAGCAAAAATAAAGAATGTGCCTTTTTATTATTTTGTGTCAAATAATGTAAACACATTCTCCTGCCATGGTATTTTGTACCACAAAATTCCTTTAAAATATATCACATTCGAACATATTATGCAAGACTGAGAGTAGCTTTAGCCACCTATACATAAACACCGCCATGTAACATATTACTGTATACATGACGGTGCTAAAAATCTGCTATAACTTTACGATTCACATAACCTAACTGTACTTTTTAAGTGCATCTCTTGCCTGTTCTTCTCCAAGCCCTGTCTCTTCCAGCAGTATCTGTATTATTTCTTCATCGCTTTTATTGAATCTTCTACTTAGTCTTACTATCTCCTGAATACGTCCAATACGTACCCCATCCCTGTGTCCTTCTTCTCTTCCTTCTTCTCTTCCTTCTTCTCTTCCTTCTTCTCTTCCTTCTTCTCGTATCCTTTTTTCTATCTCAACACTCTTCATATACGCAAGACCTACCTCTCCATCATTCTTCACAGCAGTCACCATATGATGAAAGACCTTAAGTGAATCTGTACCAGCATTTTCTTCTATCGAATTTTCCATATAATGCAACAAACTCTGAAGTTCCTCCGGTGGATTTCCTTTTTTCCCCTTTGTGTACAAAAATAACGACACAGCCCCATCATCATACGGCATATCCGATTCTTCTATACACTTATTTTTCACCGTATAAACCATCCTGTCAAGTCCAAATGGATCATATGTTGTTATAAATATAACAACAACATTCCTTAAATTGCTATAATCGTCTCCAGCAGCCAAATTTGCTGAATCAATCTTCGCATGATAAAATCTGTTTCGCCTTGGCACAGCTTTTACGTCAGCCTTGCCGTCATTCTGATCCGGCTCGATATCAATTATCTCTCCATCATTCTCATCAATATACACATCCATTCTAATGCCATGTTTTTCCGGATCTGCACCGCACATAACTCGTTGCGGCACAACAGTCAGCTTGCCAAAACGGCGATTCAATATGCACTCAAGCATATACCTCACCGAACGATCTCCATACTCCTGATGACATATGAGACTCGTCATCAAAAAATCATCCACTAAATTCATGTCTTCAAGTTTCTTCATAAGTTCTCCTTTCTACAGTACATCAAAGAACCTTATCAAGAAACAGTGGCAAATATCCTTTAACCTCTCCAATGCACTATGCAAAAATAAAATATGGTATTTAAAAGCATAGAATTCATTGAATTGACTAAAGATTCTTAGATGCAGCCTTCGCTGATTGAATACAAGAATATATGCTTTGAGCATAGTTTAGCAAACTAATATATTGTTTTCAATAGTATATATTTATTTTTTTACTTTTTTATATATCACTATCCCCGCACTTCCCATAAGTGCAAGTACTATCACACCAGTTATCTCCTTTAAGGGAAGCCTGTCACCGGTATCGGGATGTCTGCCTGGCGGAGTGCTGCGCGTCGTTATCATTGTCACTGTTGTGCCAGTGGTGCTCCATGTGGTATGTTCCGTTGTCGTCTCCTCTGTCGTTGTCAACTCCGTGGTCGTGCCAGTTGTGTTTTCTGTCGTTGTGTCTTCTGTTGTCGTGTCCTCTGTTGTGGTATCCTCGGTTGTCGTATCTTCTGTGGTCGTGTCCTCTGTGGTCGTATCTTCCGTCGTTGTGTCTTCCGTTGTTGTGTCTTCCGTCGTCGTACCTTCCGTCGTTGTGTCCTCTGTTGTCGTATCCTCCGTCGTTGTATCCTCCGTTGCTGTGTCTTCCGTCGTTGTGTCTTCCGTTGTTGTGTCTTCCGTCGTTGTGTCCTCTGTTGTCGTATCCTCCGTCGTTGTGTCCTCCGTTGTTGTATCTTCCGTCGTTGTGTCCTCCGTCGTTGTATCCTCTGTTGTCGTATCCTCCGTCGTTGTGTCCTCCGTTGTGTCTTCCGTCGTCGTGCTCTCAGTTGTCGGTTCTTCTTTTGGGAAATCAGTTCCCGGCACTCTGTGGAACTCTCCGCTGTTTGAGAATATCTCACTCACCACGCATCCATCCCAGTTATGTCCGAGATTTACTGATGCCTTTGGTGCCATCACAGTTCCAAATCCTCGACCTGCAAATGTAATACTGCCGCTGAACTGTCCATCTGCAGCAGAGCTGTCATAAAAGTTAAAATACATCCTGTTGCAGGCATTAAAATAGTTTCCATTGTCGTTTGCCTTCGCATCATTTTTGCTGCCAAATATCATATCCCCAAACACTACATCCTGCGCACCACTCAGATCAATGTTCATGAGAAGAACGGTATCCCCATCACAATCCGGGAACTCAAAATAAATCGGATTGGTATTTGCCGACAGTTCATTGTAGTCCAGCGACACAGCATGCATACCATCGCCATTTACCGCAATTCGTCTGTTATTTATATCTCCATCCAGATCTATATCCACAGTTTCCTCTGTATCAGCATACGCTCTAAGTTCCAGACTGTATTCAATAAATCTTCTCTGTATGTCAGACATATCGGCATACTTTGAGTATTCTCCCTTCTCAGCAAGCTCCGCATCAGTCTTAACATTTGCAGGTCTGTCAAGCTTTATCTCAGAGCCATTGTTCATAATTATATAAACACTGCCATCCTCTACCCTTCTAATATCTGCCCCTGTATACAGCATATCAGTATCCACATCCGACACGCAGCCGTTCATATTCTCAGCGTCCTCAAAATAGAACTCCTCATACACCCCGTAAGAATTTCTGAGTCCCGAGTTGGAATTTGCATTTAGCGTCTTTGTTATAAAATTGCTGTGCAAATGTGTCTGCACATTCAATGTATCAAAACATATCACTCCGAAATCACCCATAAGTTCTGCGATTGATCTGTCCTGCAGTACATAACTTCCATCATCAGTCTTCCCAAATGCTCCTATAATTCCAGTCGTCACGCAAAGCACTAAAATCACTGAAACTGCAGCTGCCATGAGCTGTACAGTACGAAATCCCATTCTCCTATCAAGGTTCCCTCTCATTCAATGTCCGCCTTAACTTTTTCGTCTCAAATACATGGTATTCAGCAAACATCGATGTTATTCATTTTAATTATAAAAATCCCGGGCGGATTCGACATTTTGCTCAAAACAGTGAGCTACATTATGTCTTATCCGTCCGGGATAATATTTATTTATATTTGCTTATATTTATTCGTACCTATCACTTACACTATAACTTTCGACCGTCTCCGTATTCTCATATCTCTACTCTATGATACTCACTATCTCCTCAGAGTCAGCCTTGACATTATATGTCTCTCCAATATCAAGTTTGTCATATATAGCCTCTTTAACTTTATATATCTTTTCCTTATTCTTCACTTCACATGTGACTTCATATTCAACTGATTTTTCCCCTAGCCTCTCCTTGTCTGTGAGCTGGGGATCTGGGCATTCCGGTGTTTTTCCACCGCACTCCGCAGTCTCCGTCCTGTCGTACTTCCACCTCCATATTGTATAATAATACTTCGTCTTGTATATCGGCTTATCTCTGTACACAGGGACAGACCTCGTTCTCGTCACATATCCGTAATCATCCACGTCATTTGCCACCTCGGAAAATGTTCCATCGCCATTGTCCTCGTAGCTGTACTCCACATGGGAACCTATCACTTCATATGAATCATAGGTCTCCTCGCGCTCACCCACATATTCCTGTTCTGTATGATGAACCTCCTGTTTCGTGGTCTTTAGCGTAGCGCCCTCTGGGAGTTCCCAGTCATCTTCATCACACAGAAAATATTTCTCCACATCAACACTGGTCTTCCACGACATATCCTTGACTGTTACTGTTCTCTTCTTCGGCATGGCTATGATCGCTGTAAGTCCGATTATCGCCGCTATCACAAACATGCCGATCAGTACTATCTTCCATGCTCCAAATGAACGGCTCCGTTTGCTAACCCCCTGCCCGCTGTTTTGTCCTCCGGCAGCTGTTCCTGTTCCGGATGCACTTCTGGCATTCTTTGCATCCTGTTCTTTCCTGACATCAAAATAAGCTTTATCATTTGAACCTCGTTCAGCACCACAGCTGCTGCACCGTGTGTTAAGAGCAGAATTGTAATTACCGCAATGATCGCATAACCAGTCGGCACCTTTTCCCTTTGTCCGACTCTCCTCCGTGGACAAATACCTCACTCCATCCATATAGAACTTAACTTCCTGTCCTCTCGGCTTTCCGCAGGATGGACACTCACGACTCGTTCCTTCTATATGTTTTGTACTACAATAAGGGCAGTCCCAATACCCCATTACAAGTTTACCCATATACTATATCCTCCCTGTATACTTCCTTATCTCATCTCCTACAATACACAATATGTAACCACTCTTGGGCGTGATAACCACTTCATTATACCCTGCCACCTAATGAACCTTTAGCGACAAACTACAAATAACTTACCTGAACAGACTCATCGTAATCATGAGGTGTCTTGTTATCGGTCTTATGTCCAACTGCAAGCGCTATCTGAAATGAATACCCTTCTGGTATAGCAAGTGCCTTATCAAAATATGACTTCTTTTCCCCGTGAAGAGCATCATACACACAACCTATGATCAAGTTGCCAAGTCCCATGCTCTCTGCCGCTATAGCCATATTCTGAACTGCGATTCCTGAATCCACCTTGCTCCATCTGTAATCATCCTCTGCGCTCAAGAATATCAAAACAGGCGCCTCATAATAGAAATTATGTGGCTGCTTATCCTGTCCTCGAAGTGCCCTCTTTTCCGCATCAAGTTCTTCCAGAATTGGTGCATCACCCTTGACAACTGTAAAATGTATCTCTTTCTTATTCATACCTGTAGGTCCCTGAAGTCCAGCCTCTATGATCTTCTCAAGCTGCTCCTTCGTAATCTCTTCATCACTATACGCTCTAGCCGAACTTCTCTTCCTTATTACCTCTAATACCTGATTGTCCATTGTCTTATACCTCCTATAATGAAATCTATGTTTGAATTTCCACATACTATAATTTTTATCTATCTACTACATTTTAATTCTATACCGTAATCTCTATCTGATTTTCTTCTATAGAAACTACACAACTCTCATAGTAGCCATCACCTGTCGTTCTCGGTCCGCTTATCACCTCGTAGCCATCAGACTCAAGCAGCCTGGTAAGTTCATCCACCTTCTCCTTGCAGCCCACGCTGAACGCTATATGTATCAATCCTGTTCTATTAAGCGTTTTTTCAGGATCATCCATTCCAGGTCTGTTCATTATCTCAAGCCTTGCACCATCATCAAATGTGAGGAAATACGAACGAAAGCCCGTCATTTTATTGTGATACCCCTTGTTTGCCGATGCCCCCAGATATCTCTCAAAAAAACTCTTCGCCCTTTCAAGGTCATTCACATACATGGCAACATGCTCAATTCTCATAAATACAACTCCTCATCATCTTATACGCTACACTCAGATATAAGTTATTTTAACCTAGCGCTGCGATTTTCACAATGGTATAAAAATATCACCTTTATCCATTTGTCTGAATAAAGGTGATATGCTTCTTTCTTTATATATTCTCAATGCTTTTATTATCTTGAATCACTTTTTAAAGCATTCCCTCAAGTGTCTCTCTGATAGCCTTGATAAAATCCTCACTGTTGAGGACTGTTGGGTTCTCAAGTGTTGTGATGAGAGCCAGATCCTTTGTCATCTTGCCATCCTCGATAGTCTTGATGGTTGCTGCCTCAAGCTTATCTGCGAAATCCTGAAGTGCCTGGATTCCGTCAAGCTCTCCACGCTTTCTGAGTGCTCCTGACCATGCGAAGATAGTTGCAACTGAGTTTGTAGATGTCTCCTCGCCTGCAAGGTGCTTGTAGTAATGTCTCATAACTGTTCCATGGGCAGCCTCGTACTCATACTTTCCATCAGGGGATACGAGAACTGATGTCATCATGGCAAGTGAACCAAATGCTGATGAGATCATGTCACTCATTACATCTCCATCATAATTCTTACATGCCCAGATGTAACCGCCTTCGCTCTTCATAACACGGGCAACCGCATCATCTATAAGTGTGTAGAAGTACTCGATACCTGCTGCATCGAACTGCTCCTTATACTCCGCATCAAATATTTCCTGGAAGATATCCTTGAATGTGTGGTCATACTTCTTTGATATAGTATCCTTTGTCGCAAACCACAGTGTCTGCTTTGTATCAAGCGCATACTTGAAACAGCTTCTTGCAAAGCTCTCAATAGACTTGTCCACGTTGTGCTGTCCCTGAAGAACACCAGGGCCATCAAACTTATGGATAGTCTCCTTTATAACCTGTCCGTCATCGCCTGTGAATACAAGCTCTGCAGTTCCAGGACCTGGAACATCGATCTCTACACTCTTGTACACGTCACCATATGCATGTCTTGCGATGGTGATAGGCTTCTTCCAGTTCTTAACACATGGCTCGATTCCCTTTACAACGATAGGTGCTCTGAATACTGTACCATCGAGAATTGCTCTGATAGTTCCGTTAGGACTCTTCCACATCTCCTTGAGATTGTACTCCTTAACTCTTGCTGCATTAGGTGTGATGGTTGCACACTTTACAGCTACACCATACTTCTGTGTTGCATATGCTGAGTCAAATGTTACCTTGTCATCTGTCTCATTTCTATGTACAAGTCCAAGGTCATAGTACTCTGACTTGAGATCGATAAATGGATAGATAAGCTCATCCTTGATATACTGCCAGAGAATTCTGGTCATCTCATCTCCATCCATCTCTACAAGTGGTGTGGTCATCTGAATCTTTTCCATGTTTATGTCCTCCATTTTTATATTTCTTTTTTGAATTTTATTTTTGAATATTTTTATAATTCTTTGAATTTTCTAAGTTATATTATACCCACTGCCGATTATAAACCATAAAGGGCTATATTTCTAGTTTTTTTGAATCATGCCTGCCATTTATTAATATTATTAAGCCCCATATGCTGACATGCAAATGAATGTTTATCATATATCATACATATCCATATATGCCTCTGACGGACACTTCACCTGATATTATATCGCGCACAGCTCCATCAGCATCCCTGACAAGGAGTCCGCCATCTGGGGAAAGTCCCAAGGCTGTATACTCAGTTTTCTGATCTCCCTCTATGACATATACCTGCTTATCCTTGTTCACAAGATAACTGTTGTACTCATCAACAAGAAATCCCAGATCTTTATTTTTTACAAACTCATCATATAGTTTTTCAAACTCATTTGACACCTGCGCTATGAACCATGACCTGTCACATCCCCTGCCGTTCTCCAGAAGAATTGATGTCGCCTTGTCCGCAATGTCCTCCGGGAAACTCTGGTTATATACATTTATACCAATTCCCACGACAACATAACTAATATCAGTTCCCTCTGAACTCATCTCTGTAAGTATTCCGACAAGCTTCTTTCCATCTGAAAGTACGTCGTTGGGCCACTTTATCTGAGGCTTGACACCTTCCACTTTGCCGAATGCTCTTGCAAGTGCAACCGCCGACACCAGAGTTATCCTGGATACGCACGAGATATCTATATCCGGTTTTAGCAGATACGACATGGATATCGTTGTTCCCTTATCTGAATTCCAGCTATGTCCCCTCCGGCCTTTCCCTGCCGTCTGCTCATTTGCAACAAACAATGCGCCGTGTACAGGATCCGTCTCACCAACAATCTTAGCGCGGGTGTTTGTTGAATCAGTTTCATCATAGTAGTAGAGTTTTCTTGCAAATGTCTTCGTGTTGAGGTGCCTCGATATATTTTCCTCAGACATGACATCAGGAACGCTAACCAACCTATAGCCTTTATTATTAACTCCTTCTATGACATATCCATCATTTTTCAGAGCCTGTATATTTTTCCACACTGCGGTTCTTGACACTCCCAGCAGCTCACACAATTCCTGTCCTGATACAAAACCATCCGTACTCTGGAGTTTTTCAAGAATTTTCTTTTTCATCTGTTTTTACCTTCTCTCTGAAAATATTGTACACTGATTCACATTTTGCCTTCGCCCCGGCAAACGGCACTACATAACTCTCCTTCCCCCTGTCGAACTTAAAAATATAATACTTCATCTCGGGATCTGGTTCTATCATTGTATAACCCGTCACTGCTTCATATGGTATGATCTTACTTCCACCCTTTTGAAGTATCGTTATCCTGTCCTGTCCAAACAAATATGTAGCATCATATGCTGCACTCCTGAATGATGCCCTTACAATATAAAACCCATATGCCATGGCTGCTATAGAAACCGCCGCCTTCAAAAACCTGTAGTGACCTCCCATGGCCCACCACATACACGCGATTCCAATCAGTATAAATACTATTCCCACAATACGATAGGCAGCTCTGGTATTCTTTCTCTTGATAACCTTCTGTCTGATTATTCCATCAATCTGGGACTCCTGCTCCTCTCGTCTCGCCCGCTCAAGCTCATCCACTAGCTTTCCTGCCTGATTCACAAGAACTTTCTGCCTGTAAGATTTTGCTGTGCCACCGTTCATACTATTTATATTCCTGATTTCTTCTCTGCCCGTTTTATTATTCTTGCCAATCTTTTTATCGTTCTTTTTTTTATTATTTTTTTTATCGCTATCTCTGCTCATTCCATATCCCCCGCCAGGTCATTATCGTTATCGACATTACCCTGGTTTGTATCCATGCGCTTTATGCACAATTATTTTCTCTTTTTTCATCACTTTTACGACTATACTTATATTAGTTCAGAGACTAATATATATCAAGTTTCCAGCATTACAAAAGTGTTTACATTTTACCACGTTTAATCACCTTTTTTCCATATATAAAATCATTAAAAGGTGATTAACTAGCAAACACACGATATCGTGAAAACAAGCAATTTATAAACAAACAACTAGATTTTTGAGAGGTGAATCACATGAAGAATTTTATTGCGCGCATCAGTGGCACAAAAGACCTCACTGAAGGAAAGCCTTCAAAGCTTATATTGAACTTTGGTCTGCCCCTTCTCTTCGGTCTGATATTTCAGCAGTTTTATAATATGGTAGATTCTGTCATAGTCGGGCAGAAGCTTGGAACTGACGCACTGGCGGCTGTGGGTTCCACCGGAAGCATCAACTTCATGATACTTGGATTCTGTATCGGTATCTGCAATGGTTTTGCAATTCCTGTTGCCCAGGCTTACGGTGCGAAGGATTTCAAGGCTCTTAAGGCTTATATAATCAACAGTATATGGTCATCCGTTGCACTGGCTGCTGTTATAACAGTGGCAGTAAGTATCTTTACCATGCAGATACTCAAGGCTCTCAGAACACCTTCGAATATCATCGATGATGCATATATATACATATTTATAATATTCCTGGGCATTCCGGCAACCTTCCTCTACAACCTGACCGCCGGTATACTGAGATCACTCGGAGACAGTATCACACCTGTCATATTCCTTGTGGGTTCATCAATTGTCAACATAATACTTGATCTTATACTTGTTGTTCCTATGGGCGTCGCCGGAGCTGCAGTTGCCACAGTAGCTTCACAGGCAGTGTCAGGAATCATATGTACGATATACATGACAAAGAAACTGAAGTATCTTGAATTCAGTAAAGAGGATTGGACATTCAGCATGCGTCACTGCCTTAAGCTCTGCGGTATGGGTCTACCTATGGGACTGCAGTACAGCATAACAGCCATAGGCAGTGTCATTCTACAGACCGCAGTCAATGATATGGGTTCAACATATGTTGCAGCCGTATCAGCAGGATCCAAGATTTGCATGTTCATGTGCTGTCCTTTCGATGCAATGGGCTCCACCATGGCAACATACGGAGGTCAGAATGTTGGTGCCAAGCGTCTTGACCGTGTTGATCAGGGACTTAAAGCCTGTATCAAGATGGGAATCATATATGCCCTCGTGGCTCTGGCTTTCTCAATCGTGTTCGGAAAGCAGCTTGCACTTCTCTTTGTAAAGAAGGAACAGATTGAGCTTATCGGCTACATATATGAATTCGTAGTTATCAACGCCGCATTCTACATATTCCTGGCTCTTGTGAATATCGTAAGATTCATGATACAGGGGCTTGGATACTCGACTTTCGCCATACTTGCAGGCATATGTGAGATGATTGCCCGTTCTGTTGCCGGTTTCGTGCTGGTGCCTCATTTCGGTTTCATCTGCGTATCACTAGGAAGTCCGCTTGCATGGGTATGTGCTGATCTCTTCCTGATACCTGCGTACCTGTGGGTTATGAAACAGCTGAGACGAAAATTCGGGGGAAATAAAATCAGCCGTGCAAAGTCCGCAACGGCAACAATATAATCGGTTTATGAACAGACTCACTTGTGTCTCGATCACATGTGAGTCTGTTTCATTTGCACCCTATTGGGATACTAAAGTCTGTTCTGCATCCTTTCCTGTTTCGGAGTGATTCCCCTCCACTTTTTATACACACGGATAAAATAACTGCTGTCCGAAAAACCATTTTCCTGAGCGATATATTCCATGGAATAATCCGAATACAGCAGCATGTTCTGCGCCTTGTTGAGCCTTATATACAATATGTATTCCTTACACGATCTTCCATAACGAGCCTTAAATGATCTGGCAAAGTGTGAATAACTCATACTGCACATTTCTGCCAGATCTTGAACCTCTATCTGTTCTGACGAATGCGCATCTATATATTCCAGTATGTGATTGAAATACACATCACCATCCGACCTCTTATGCTTAAAATCTCCATTTGTTTTCATTTGTCTTGCCATGATGATGAGCAGCTTATATATCCCAGACTGAACCGCAAGCATGTACATCTCCCGCTTTTCCGTATACTCCTCAAATATATCCTGAACAATATCTGCCATACTTTCTTTTAGTTTTTCAGACCTTATAACCATACAGAAATCTGTAGTCTCCGTCCTGTATACAAAGCAATCATACATTTTCCTTATATAAGTCTGGGGAATGCCCAGTGTATACATATTAAACTTTATGACCGCATACTTCACCGGCTCCTTACAGGTCTTATCCGCCTTTATACTGTGGAGCTGCAGCGGATATAGATAGCACATATCCCCTTTTCTGAGAACCGTCTCTCCATCATTGCAGATCACCCGGATAGATCCGCTGGCTATATAAAGTATCTCACTGTAATAGTGCCAGTGCAATTCAGAATGCACCCAATCTGTGTAAAATATATCATATGGCTGTTTCATCTCATCAATGTACTCAAACATTTCCATAGCAATCTCCCCCTACGATCCAAGTTGTATCATGATAGGTTTATACAATTTTTTGCTCTTTATATAATACAATTATTACATTTATTTGTATATGATAAAAACATATCAAACACATACTAATGAAGGAGAAAATAAGATGCAGAAAGCAGCAAACAAGCACATATCGCATTCAGCACAGAATCTGCTGGATTATTTATCGGAGATTGCCGGTAAAAAGATAGTAACAGGTCAGCACACACAGACCAATCCTATGGAGGAGATTGACTATATATACGAACAGACAGGCAAATGTCCGGCACTCAGAGGTTTCGAGCTGCTTGGATACTCGCCAAACATAAACTATAATGATGCATCCGCAGAATGTCTCACAGAGGTATATGAAAATCAGAATACCCTTGACACCGCTCTCGAATGGGCAAAGAAAACAAACGGCATTGTCACTTTCACATTTCACTGGTTCTCTCCGGTTGGAGGTCGTGACAAGAGTTTCTACACAGAGCACACTGACTTCGACGCTGAAAAGGTGCTCATTCCAGGCACAAGAGAACGTGATGCTTTCTACCACGATATGGACATCATTGCAAAGGAGCTCCGGAGATTCCAGCTTGAAGATATCCCTGTTCTGTGGAGACCTTTCCACGAATCAGAGGGAACCTGGTTCTGGTGGGGTGCAAAAGGCCCTGCTGTTGCGGCAAAGCTTTACAGACTCATGTTCGACTACTATACAAATGTATTGAACATCAACAACCTTATATGGGTATGGAACTGTCCTACAAAAGGCGTATACCCTGGAGATGACTTCGTTGATATTGTCTCCATGGACATATATCTGCCGGAATACACAGCAACCGATTACAGTGAAGAATACACAAAGCTTGTAGAAGCTACCTCTCCGAACAAGGTTGCCGCCCTTACCGAAGTTGGATATATACCGGATATACATCTTCTGGAGAAGTCACACACTCCATGGGCATACTACATGACATGGTCTGAAGAATTCTGCATAGGAGAAAAATTCAATTCCAACGAAAATCTTAAGGCTATGTATGACAGCCAATATGCTGTTACCGGAAAGTAAGTGGGTAAGTCTGTTATATGTAACGGCTGTAATGCTCACTTTATAAAACGACTTCAAAAATCGTTCCTCCAGACGGATTAGACTTAACTGCAATATTGCCATCATGCACTATCACGATCTCGCGGACAAGAGCAAGTCCCAGTCCTACGCCGCCAAGCTCACGGCTTCTGGATTTATCCACGCGAAAGAAAGGTTCAAACACGCGATCCTTCAGTTCTTCCGGGATACCATTTCCGGTATCCTCTACTGACAGGTAAACGTGTTTTTCCTTCTGACGCGCTGTCACTGTAACCCGTCCTCCTGTGCGGTTATATTTTATAGCATTCTCAACAAGATTGTATAACATCCTGTAAATAAGGATGTCACTTCCTATCATCGTTACATCCGTACATTCTCCAATAAGTTCTATATCCTTTTCCTGTGCAAGAGGTTCCAGATCCGCCAATACCTCATCAACAAGCGCGTCGACCATTATTTTATCATCCCGGCTCACAGTTTGAAGCTCACTCATATCAAGAAGTGTCTTTACCATTTTGCTGAGTCTCTCATTCTGTTCAGTGACCATCTTTATCGTCTGCAGAGTAACTTCGTCATCTCCCGGATGCCGGGAAGAATTATATGAATCAAGCTGTATCTGCATTAAAGACAGTGGAGTTCTGAGCTCATGTGCTGCATTTGCAGTAAACTGTCTCTGTATCTCAAATGCATCCGAGAGGCGTTCAAGCATCTTGTTATATGAAACGCTGAGCTGGTTCAGTTCTTTAACACTGTTTTCTTCTATTCGTGAATCCGCCAGATTCTGTGCCTGTACCTCTTCAATTTTATCAGAAAATTCACTGATAGGCTTTAGTGCATGCCCACTTATAAAATATGTAGCTACTCCGCCAAGCAGGGCCAGCAAGGCAGAAATTATCAGGCTGTTTTTCTTGTAATCTGCCTTATTATTGTACACCTTAACAGAAAAATCATTTGCAAATTCATCCCACTTATCCTCCGGAATACTGATATATATTTCATCAGTACCGCTCCCATTATCATCTCCCTGGGCATCAACGGTTTCTTGCAGAGAATCAATATAATACACGCCATTTTTATAGACAAGTAAAGTAAGGCATCCACATATAAGCGCAATATATAATGTGATTATACAGGTAAGCCTCCACTGCAGCGACATTCTTTTCATCTGTCGGACTCCTCTCGTATTTTATAGCCTTCTCCCACCTTGTTCAAAATCGGATCATATCCAAGCACTGCCTTAAGCTTTCTTCTCAGCGAAGACATATGTACTCTGATTGCTCCACTGAAGCTGTCAACCGAAGCATCCCAGACATGCTCCATCAATTCCTCCTGGCTTACCGGTCTGCCCAGATTAAGAAGCAGATATTCCA
>OIEL01000422.1_pt1 | contig 24781 bp, 32 predicted proteins | sample 1581731 | NCBI WGS metagenome assembly OIEL01 (sample SAMN01760977, study PRJEB22395) | human gut metagenome | reverse complement strand
AGCTATCTAAGTCAGTTTTCTTAGCATAGCTATCTAAGTCAGTTTTCTTAGCATAGCTATCTAAGTCAGTTTTCTTAGCATAATCAGATAAATCAGCAGTTGGGGCTAAATCAGCAATGCTTTGTAATGTAACACTCTGAGTAGCTGATACCTGTATTTTTTCATTACCTACTGGTTTTACTACTGAGAATTGGCTTATGTCTTTAAATTCGGGCATGGTATTAAAACTTTTTAAAGTATTATTAAAAAAATATTATCTATCATAGACTATACCGAAACCTGCAGCAGCTGATGATCTTATTAAAAGTATTCTCCATAACTCTGATTTTTCATCTTGAGTAAGGGTCCATTTAGTACCATTAAATTGTGGCAAACTACTACTACTACTTCTTATAACCGCATAATTACCGTAAGACCTTAATACATCTTTAAATAAATTTATCAAATTTGATTTATGATTAGAATTTTTCAATAGAAACTCTAAACCCGTTTGCTGTACACTTGGCCAGGTAGTATTTCCTGTTAATGTGGTACCATCAACTTGACCAGAGGAATCAGTTATAGTAAAAGTAAATTTTCCACTAATACTTGTTATACCATTTGGTGTTATTAGGTTAATACTACCTCCAGTTCTACCAATGCTACCAACCACTATGGCTTTCCTACTCCTAATAACTCTAAATTCAGCCAAAGCATTATTAGAGCCATATTCTCCACCTACACCAAACTGTAGATAAACTTGTTCACTAGAAGTCTTATCATTTAACCTCACCACATGTATTGATATCCTAGTTACTGAATTGCCATTACTTACATCTCCCTGCTGACTAAGTATCTCTGGGTTTTCTAAAGCATCTATTGGATATTGAATACTAGCAACATTATCTGATGGTAATTTAGAAGATAGGGTGGGTATTACAGCTTTACCTTTTACTACAGTACTACCAGAAGTATATACTTCACTCCCTTTTACTGTCACATCATATATAAAATACCCTCCATAATCTAACCCATCTGGGTAGTTAGTTTTATCAGTAAATATAATTCCACTGCTAGTCTCTTTATAACCTACATAACTAACAGTATTAGTACTTAAATCATAGGATTCTACTTTATTACCACTTAGTAGTAAAGTATATTTATTAAAGTTTACAAAATTTGTTTTATTGGTATTATACCTATTAGCAGCTTCCGTTTCACTTACTAGGGATACACCCAATATCACATTTGCCTTATACTGATTTATGTTGGTTGTACCATAAGAATTGTAGGTAATCTTAATACCATCATTAAATAAGTTAGTAGTATGACCATAAGTAACAATTTCTGTTCTACTAACTCTACCAGTAGAACTTTCTACCAGACCAATCTTTATATAAACAATCCTTCCTGGGTAAGCTTCTGATGCTGGTACTAAAGATTCTTCCTTATATCCACTACTATAAGTAACCGTTTTTTGTACTACAACTGGATTATCAGCCATAATCTTTATGGGGTTAGAAGTAGTTACTGCCGATGCTGGTAATACATATTGATCATTTATCTGTTGATTGTTATATAGAGCAACTGATACACCACTAAATCTACCATCACCTCCAAAACCAACAATATCATTAGAATATGTAGTACTAATAATACTATCGGCTGATTGGGTAGTGGTAGCTGTTACCTCTGTTGAAGTTTTACCATTTAAAGTAACTTCTATTGCTATAGTACCACTCCTTGAAGAAGTATTACCTTTATTACTAGCCCAAGTTACATTAGCTGTATTATCTACTGATAAACCAGTAACTGGGCTTACTATCCTTACACTGGAAAAATCACTAGCTACTAAATCATCGGTTTCCCAACTAACAGTATATTCAGTACCAGTATTATTATATTTATATTTTTGAGTTACATATATCGTTGGTTTAATTTTACCACCAGTTACTCCAGCCTCATTAGCATATTCAAATATACTTATTACTGGATTACTATATATCTTCTGACCAGCTGATTGGGTGAATGTAATAGTTTTAGTATTAGTTTTACTACCTTCTCCTGTAGCTATTACATTTACTTGGTAACTCCTATTAGAAGTAGTGTTATTATTAGTATAAGTTACTTTATTACCACTTAAACTAAACCCACTAGAACTACTTACTTGAGTATATGATAAAGAGATACCACCATTAGCTGCAGTATTATTTTTAGTAGAACCAGAAGTATAAGATACTGTCTGACTAGCAGTGGGATTTATGGTATAAGTTCCTCCAGTAGCATCTAAGTTTACAGGAGAAGTTACAGTTAAACTTACATTACCATAACTAGCACTGTTAGCTTCTAAATGTATGGCTAAACTATCGGTTACATTTATAAGTCCAGAAGTATAAGTAGCTTTAACTATAATACTCCTTTTATTACCTACAGTTGTACCTCTATTTACCCCAGTAACTAACCCTTTACTACTAACTGTAAAGTAACTACCTTCTCCATTAGAAGTATTAACATAGGTTGAATTTACAAGTGCTGAATTTTCTAACCTATCACCTATATAAGTTTCTAATATGGTTTGCAATTGTATACTACCACCACTAGCTGGAATGGTATTAGATGCTCCCCCTTGTACACTCATTATAAGTCTATAAGTATAAACTGCTTTTTCTTGTATTACATTTAATGTAGCTTTGGATTGGGTACCAGTATTTACCCCAGATTTGATAGTAGAAAAAGTTAAACTTTTACTCCTTTCTTTACCTTTGTTCTCATCAGAACCAATATACACTTTTTGACTATGTTCATCTGGTTTCATATAAACATATAGCTTATCGTTACCAGAACTATCCCATGGTATACTTATCTTAGTATAATCAGATAAATCAGGTACATCTCTTGTAACCTTATTTGATTTAAGCTTTATATCCATACAGTATAAAATTATTGTATATACCCTGCTTTATTATCATCATATATAGAAGTCTGACTCTCAAAAGTAGCTACTGCTAAATTATCTATCTGTTGTAATACCCTTAAGTAAGCTACAGCTTGAAATCCTTCTTGATTAGCAGGGATTACCCCCTGAAAACCAAAAATCTTAGTTCTTTCCATACCAGAATTATTACTATCGGATGATACTGATATAATCCCAGTGGATTCTACTTTAGAAAAATTCAAATATATATAATCAGTAGTACCATCTGCCCATGGTATAGCTACAAAAGTATTTTGGTCTGCCATAATATTAGATATTATACAAAATTAGAGGTATGGGGAAGAACATTCAACCTCCCCATACCTAAATATTCTAAATTTACTAAGCCACCGTAAAGGTAGTATTTGTGGTAACCTGCACGGATACTTCGGAACCATCCTGAGGAACATCTATTGTAGTAGGTGTTACTTCCATGGTAGGATCACCAGCTGTCTGATTAAGGGTTATAGTTGCAGTAATCTCTGCACCTCCACCACCAACAACTGTGATTTGCTGGGACCTAGCTTTTACTGTATCATTCTCTGTACCTCGTAGTGTTAAAGTAAAAGCATACTTAGCTGTTGCTCCTGGGTCTCCTTTTATAGCTACCCCATTGACTGTATTCTCTCCAGCTGCTTGGTAAGTAATAGAAGAGATATTAGCAGTAACTATATCTCCACTGCCTTTAGTAAAAGTTAATTTTGTAGAGTTAGAAGTACCAGTAATAGTAATGGTTCCCCCACTTTTACTAACTGACATGGAAGAACCATTATCAAAATTGACAAACTCATTTGCAGGGACGTGGTTTGCTACAAACTGTCTATTTTCTGCTCCAGGGGCACTAACAGTAAAAGTAGCTTTTTGCACTACTCGGTTACCCCTATTTGCAACTTGAGCTTTTACTTTTAATGTGGTATCCCCTGAACCACTACTAGGATTTACTATAATCCCATTTTTTGTTACATCTGCCATTTTTTTTTTATTTTACAGAAAATTCTGTATTAGTAAATACTTGATTTGTGTCTTGAAAATCATTTTCTTTGTTAAGAAAAATAATCTCCTTTTCCAATGAAAGCTTAGATATATCTCCTTTTTTATATATACAAATCTTATTCATATATATTCTAGAAACATATCTTTTATTTAAAATAAATAATGCTACTTTCCTCTTACCTACTACTATGTGGTTTAAAGGGTTTGCCATATTATTAAGATTTAACTCACATCTACATCCATAATCTTTTCACTTATAGGTTTACCCGTATCTATTTCTATCAATTTAAAATATAATGAATATTTACCTGGTTTGCTAAAATTCATAACAAATGGAGTAGTTTCATTATACTCTACTGGGATATTAAAACCATTGGGAGGACCCCAATAACCTTGGTCTATAAAATCATATTTTGTACCAGTAGAATCATAAGCATACCCGGTAACCTGAGAATCATCTGGTTTGTTAGTAGTACCAAACAAAACTCTTACTCTATTTACACCCTCTTTACCTATCAAAATGGTATATAAAGTTACATTACCATTTATGGGTTTATTATTAACTGGTACACTTTCAAACTCTACATAAAAATTATAGGTAGCTTTATCTGGTAACGGTTCATATTGACAATACATTATGTTATCCTCTACTAATGGGATTTCTGTAACTACCTCTATACCTCTTATAGTGGAAGATGATATAAATACTTGGTTATCTCCTGGAGGATTTAATTTTTTAATGTAGGATTCAAGCCTATCATCTTCTTTTACCCTCTCAGCTTTTTCTTCATCTAACTTACCTTGAAAGGTAGTTGAAGTATCTTGAATTAGTTGTGTTAAATATATCCTAAGACTCCTATCTCCATTAATCCTATCCTGAATTTCCTTGTTCAAAGCTTGATTTAAAGCTTCTACACTTATATTAGGATTATTGATTATAGAATTTATTTGAGATTGTAGAGCATTATCTGCATTTACTCTATTGGTTGATTCATCACCTAACCCTTTTTCTAATAAAGTTAATCTACTATAGATATCATCATAAGTAGAAGAAGTTGGAATACTTATCCAACTACCAATATCAAGCCAATTAACTGCAGATTTACCCCCAAATATCCATAACTCAGGTTTATCACTTTTATTTAAAAAAGTAATCAATCTACCTGGAGTACGTTCTTTTTCTGGTACTAATACTATAGCATCACTTAAAGTTAATTTCAATAAATTGTTATCACAACATGGGTTTAGATATCGTATGGAACAATTTATTAAACCATCAGCTAATATTTTATTTAACTCATCTACTGTATAATTAAGTGATGGTTCTGTACAATTACATTCAGCCATATCTCTTATATAAATTAATATATTATTACACCATCTTTAGTACATACACATGGTATATTGGGCTCCCCAGTAACTTTTATTGGTAAGTTACATATATCTTTTATCTTATTACCTTCTGAATCTATTAACCAAATACCATCATTATTTACTACCCTTATTTGATTAGCATAGGTTTCTAATATCCTTCTAGACTCTTCCTCATCTTCTCTGGATAGTATTATAAAAAATAATAAGGCTTCATTACTAGCTTGAGCTACTTGAGTATCTCCATCTGGTTTATAAACTTTACCATTTAATATAAATCTATCCTCTGACCAATTAAAGTCCCAATATCCATAAATATCTAGAAACCTATTCTTTCTTAAGAGATTAGCCGAAATATATAGTATAGTATTGGAATTATCAGTTTCACCTGAAATTGTGGGTTTATTTGTAGGCCAGGTCCTTATATAATTGTATTGGAACAAACCATCCAATTGAGTGGGTATATATTTTGCACCACTATCTTCACCATAAGCAAGAGGTTGAGCAATCTTATTGAGCCATAGAAATGGTTGTTTACCAGCATCAACATCTATAAAATCAGTAATGATTTTTTTATACCTTTCCCATTGTTTTTCAGAAACTCTTTTTATACCTCTTGCCATACTACTTACTTATTTACAACTATAAAGGGGTCTGGTCCTTTTAACCCATTAGAATCTCTCCTATTAACAACTCTTGGTACAACTACTTTACTCATAGGATTGTTACATATAGGGAGTAATATATCTAACCTATCAGCTAACATACATAAATTTTGCCTAATCAAATCTACTACTCCACCTGGTTGCATTGCTTTAATTAGGTTAGATGTATATTCAGAATCCATTTCTGAAGCATTAAAATACTCTACTTCAGTGGGACCAGTTTTTATGGCTTTTATATTGCCATTACTATCACCATCTTCTACATCTGAAATATTATCTTGACTGGAATTATTTGATAATACAATATTGTATGTAGCTTTTAACATATTGGATATTCCTACTACCATATAATCATAGGCAGCTAATTCCATTATTAGTTGATTTTCTAGAGCTTCATAATATAATTCATTATTATATTCTTCTATTGGGATTTTATGATTTACTAGTGGTTGTATATACAACTGCCATTTTTCAATGAATTGTTTCTTAACATTTATAGGAATGTACCCAAATATGTTAGTTGGAATGTAGGTATCTATAAGTTTATAGATAGTATCTGATAAGGTAGTTTTTACTACATTTGATACAGCTACTTTTTGGGTACATTGTCCAACTACTTGTAGGTCATTATTCAATACTGATAATATAACTTTGTAGAATTTGGATTTACCATATACATGTATTGGATTTTCCTCTTCTGAGTTACTATTATCTCCAAAGTCCCAGCGGTATAAATAACCAACTGGGACTCCTTCAGATAAATTATCAAAACTTACTTCTAAACCTACAGTAGTAAAATTATAATCTACTACCATATCAAATTACTGATTAATATTCTAGGATTCAGAAGTAAATTCTTCAACAATAGCTTGTACTAAGGTATCTTTAGTATCACCACTCTCTACTTCAATATCCATAGAAGAAGCAATATCAGATAATTCTTGCATAGTAAAAGCTTTCTTAATCTTTTTTACATCAATACCATTTTTTACCATATCTTTTATGGTATTGGTACGTTCTTCAACACTATATTTAGGCTCAGTATTAGTAATACCATCTACTGCAATAACCAGATGACCTCCATTTAAAGCAGCCTTTACTCTCCTGGATTGATACTGAGCATTAGTTAAAGTTACTACTTCTCCCTTTTTTACAGTTATGCCAGTAGATTGGTCATGAAATATACTAGCATTCTTTCCTGTTGTTACTTTACATGACATATTTGAGTTTTCTTTTGATTATTAAACTGAAAAAAGGTGGTGAGGTATTTATTTCTCTACCACCAAACCTGTTTTTACTGAATATTAATGGATAAGTAGGGGTCTACATCCATGTAATCGGGGAACCCATTATCAGTGAACTCTTTGCTACCATCAAGCAATACACTAGCATCCTGATACATCTTGGAGAAGCCAGTAGTAATAGTAGCATAGATTGCTTCAGTTTGATTAGATACAATTCGTTCAGACTCAAGCATTAACTGCCTTGCAGTAAGTTTAATAAGAGCAGCACGGGGGTCAATAAGCATCAACTCATTATCAGGTACTCCAGGATGGATATAGAAATCTGCATCCGTAGGTACAGGTGTCTTAAGATTAAGTGTAGTCATAGGAGTACCAGACTGCCTATTCTTAAACTCAGAAAGGTCTAATACTTGGAGAGCTACATCTTCGCCACCAATCATAGTACGGAAATTCCTACCCAACCTAGATGCACGAATCCATACCCTTAAGATATCCTTGTACTGAATACCGTTAGTAGTGTTATCTACACCAATTACAGGAGCAGATTCAGAACCATCAGATTGATTACCATTGATAAGAGTATCCATTGCTAAGGTATCAAGAGCATAACCGAGTTGTACTCCAAAATCCCTTATAAAGATACCCATTACATCAAGAGATACATAATTCCTTACCTCATCAGTAATCTTAAAACCTTTACCTACTTTGAAAAGTTTTACAGTCTTTTGCCCAAAGCTAACATCTCCCAGAGGAATAGTTTCAGCCTCATTAACCCCATTGGGAGCAGCATCAGAAGGATTAACAAAGGGCATAATAGCTGATAACCCATTAATTGCCTGGTCAGAAGAAATGATATTGGGGTAGAAAGGTGCTTCTTTCATCCCCAGGTAGATAGCATTACGTATAATTTCGGGTACTATCCACCTAATAGAGGGGTCAGGCATTGTAAAGATATTATACATGGTATCAACTTTGGGATTAATACCAAGCTTTTCCATATAATCACCCATGGAAATAGCATACCTACTCTTTACAAAATCCTCTAAGGATATATCTACAGGCCTACTGTTATTGGAACCAGAGCGAAAAGCGTCCAATTGCTGAATAGTGTTAGGTAATTCTCTAACAAAATTCTCGGATTTGTACTTACTAATATCTACCATGATTTAAGATATAAAAAAATTTATTTTCAATGATTGTTTTTTAACGTACTAAAATTTGGATAAGCTCATTAGCTTCAGTTGCGGGGTTTATGGAAATAAATGTGGGATGTCCCTCTGCTTCATCCCTTTTATAGGTTACATAAATAGAATCTTCACTAAGACTTACAGGAACAACAGGACCAGCATCCAAAGCAGCTTGGGCCAAACCATATACAATAGCATAAGCTTGTACCATTACAGTTACTTCTACACCTAAAGCTGTTGCAGGATATGCAGGATATTCACTATTAGTTACCGCAATACCAAGAAATACTCCAGTACCATAATAAGGTTGGATAGTACCATCGGTATTAAGAGCAACGGGCTGCCCTTGAATAATGGTTTGTCCAGATTTTACTAGGAAAGCTTGATGAAGCTTATGAGATTCACTTTTATGAATCACAGCTTTGGGGGTAGGAGTACCCACCTTAGCCATAGTCTGAAGATTGTTAAATTTCATTTTGATTAAAATATTAAAGTTATTAAATTATTGGATTTTAATTACTTCCTGAGTTTAGAATCAGCAATGCTTCTTAAAGTCTGGTAGGGATTACTATCTTCATACTCTTCTTTATTGCTATCAACACTTATACTAGAACCTCTACTTACATTATGTGAACCACAATCATCACAATGTAAAGGGAATTTCTCATTAAGGGACCTATCATATGAATCCTTTAAAGCTAAGAGAGTTTCTAAATTATTGGTACTTTCAATCAGGTTTAAAATATTTTCATCTACTTTTTCACCTTCTAATTTCTTGTAAGAAACTACTACAGACTCCTTTACTTCCTTTAAATGAGCAGTACCAATTTCTACTAAATCTTTATTTGTATTAGTAGCTTTAACTACTTGTTCCTTTAATTCATTTACATTTTTTTCAGCATTAGCTAAATTCTCTTTTAAAGAAGTAGTTTCAGATACCAACTCTTTTACTTTGTTAAGTACTAAGTCCAAGTTAGGATTCTCACCATCAATTAAACTTAATGTACCCTCCTTGAATACCTCATCAAGAAATTTACTTAATTCTTCATTCATATTTTCATTTTTGTTTTGGTTAAAAATATTCCCTTTATTATTTATTTTACTGGTATTGTACATTATATCTACCTCTTTGCATCCCTTAAAGTCGAAGAATGATAGCTTACTTTTCAATTCATCGATACTCATTGGTTGCATATCCGAGAAAGAATAATATTCAGCCCCTGCATATTGAGGATTATTTATCTTGCCATCCTTTATTAATTGGGCAAATGGGTCTGCACCATGGGATACCAAGGAAGTTTCTTTATAGGATATAATTTTAGTAACTATCCTACGTACCATAGTACCATCATCCATGTATTTACCCAAATTATCATAGAATTCCCACTCTTTCTCAAAATTATGAGAGGGTTTCCATTCAAATTTTACAGTTACTGAATTAGAGTGTATAGAAGGAGGGTCCATGTATATACCTCTAACTATACGAGGATTAGAAATTCCATCTATTTTTAATACAGCATTTATACCACCAGGAATCTCTATACCATTATCAGTATATTTATTTTGCCATACTACTGATTTTATGGAACCTATAGCATTAGCTACATCTGTCTCATGGTCACAATTAACAGTTTGACCAACCAATAAACTCATGGACTCTTTAAGAACCTTTTCAGTAAATTCAGTTGGCATGTAATTTTTAGCTACTATACATGCCGATAACATCCTGAACATAGGTTCTATGAACTCCTCTTCCCTGGGATTAAACTGTTCTGGTTTAACATCGGGATAGTAAGTATTATAATTTGAATTACTACCAAATAACCCAAACTTATCTACACTCTCTTGGTCCTTTTTAGATACCTCATAAAACTTATCTGATATAATACCTGGTTCTAATTTTATACCAGGTACATGAGATACTAACATACTATGACCTGAACCAAGTATCATAGTATCACTATAAATTTTTTCTTTCATATTTTTGGATATTTGAAATTTAATATTGACTGTTATCTAGTACGAGTATCTTGGTCACCTCTTTTGGGATTAGGATTCTTTTTATCTCTAACCCTCCTATCCGATGTATCTTTATCTGCTTCTCTTTTTTGTTTTTTAGCATTTTCTTCAGGGGTACTTATAGTATCACTACCTTCTTTATTTACTCTGGGTTCTAACATATCAGGTTTATCATAACCCATCTCCCAAGCAAATTGTTCCTGACTTATAATACCCCTATCATATAAGGCTGATAAATTCCTTATCTTGTACTCAAGTCCCTGTTGTACTTTTAATTCATCCGAAATAGTTGAAGTACCAAAAGTAACTTTTACTCCCTTATTGTTAAATCCCGCTAACCTTAATTCTAGAGAGTAAATAAATTCTAGTACATATTTTACTAGCATTTGTATATTTCTCAACTGGGATATCATCTTAGATAAGGAAATACCAGCCCCACCTTCAGTATTATTAGTTTGTACTCCTATCAAACTACTGTTTACTCCTAAACCATTGGCCACAGATTGTTGATTCATCCTCCATGGTTGTTCTATATTTTGAAGTGATTGTGTAGTTGAATTTAATTTGAATTCATGGTCTTCTTTAAAACCCGTTACTACACCATCACTTAAACCACCCATTAGGTTAGTTTTCAACTTCCTTAGTAAACCAGACAGCCTAGCACTATATTCAGTTTCTGATTCCGAGGGTTTTCTAGCAGGTTTTTCCATTTTTGCCTCTAGAAAACCCACCATACCCATCAACTCCATGATATGTTTAAAATTCAACCTCATATCATGTTGACCTTTTAGGGAATCTAAGGCTGCTATAAAAGGAGGTACTCCATATGGTTCATCTATATCATTATACATACTAACATACAAATAAGTCTCAGTATTTAACTTTATATACTGAGGCTTACCGTTAGTAACCATATTTTGATTTATTTGGTATGGTTGATATACTCCATTATTCAAACGTCTAAAAATGATATTTTCTGGGTTAAGGAAAACAATTGTAGATAAACCATCTAAATTTTCATTGGGTATAGCTTCTATGGATATTGCTCCACTAATCAAACATTGTACAATAAATTTATTTACTAAACCATCTACCCCAGCAGTATATCTACTCCATTTTTTAGAAACTTCTTGTAGATGATTTAACATACGTTCAGAGTTCTCTGAGGTATCTTTTGGAAATGATATAGTATGGCCAGTATTAGCCAATTTAAACATATCCTGTAAAGATATACTTACATCTGGATTTACCTTATAAAGGTCTCTTATTAATGGTATTAACTCTTTCCTAAAGGATGGTTCTACCAGATTGGTAAGATTTTTTAAAGTAGAGATTATACCACTATTATCAGGAACTGATACTCTACCGGGGGAAATAGTACCATCACTTTTCTCATCTTCTTTCTGACTGATTTTAGTAGGGATATCCTTCTCAACTGGTTTCCTACTAAAAATTTTCCAATTCAATTTAGGCATATGATTTCGAAATTTGATTTACAGAGGTAAAACAATGGTATCATTTCTGGGGGATTTTCTTATATGGTTACATATAGCTTTGCCAAATATATCATCATCAGAATAAGCCTGAGCTTCTAAATCTATATCAATTGAAGAATTTAATGACTTATGTTTACCCCTAGCAACTGGTCTACCTAAACCATCATATATGAATGTATAGGCTTCTTGTACAAAAAATGGGTCTTTGATTATTAACAAATCTTCTCTTATGTCTTTCTCTAAGCTTTCAATAATTAGGCTCCTATTTTTCTGAGTAGTTAACCATCCAGGTACTTTTTCTTCTTCTGGTCTACCTCCTTTTTTATTTTTCAGAAGTTTTGTAGAGAAGTATAAGTTAGGATAACCTTCATCTTGAAGTTGTAAAGTTACTGCCATACCAATATCATTGGTTTCTGGAGCAATTTTGGCAAAATTAAACTTTTCTCCAGTATCTCCTAGAAGTTTAGCATACTGGTTTAGTGGTATCTTACCTTTGTATATTACTTGTTCTTCTCCTTTGGAATCCATACAAGTAAAAGAGGAGTAGTCTGTACCTCTACCAGTTGCACAGTCTGCTCCTATGTAGTAATCTGTACCATCTATAGGTTCATTAAATTCTCGGTATTGTCCTCCTAACCTAGTTTTGATTGGAGTATATTCACTAAGAGTATCCTCTATGGCTTTTATATCAACTAAATCAAATACTGTATTACCTGAAGATAAAAAGTCACCATCTATTTCTTGTGCAGTTCTTTTGGGACCAAGAGCACTTGACATTTCTAGATACCATTTTTCATCTCTTTCTGGGTGCATTTGCCAATATAATCTTATTGGGTTAAATGGGTTACCACCAGATAAAGCATCTACCCAAGTACCATGAAAGAAATTACCTATACCGTAAGGCGTGTTATGAGACACATAGTCTTCATTTATGAGGTAAGATTCATCATTTTCAACACAAATATCATAAATGGTATCATAATACTCCCTAACTACTTTTAGCTTAGAAAGGTATATACTAGTACCACGTTTACCACATACAACACATTGAATATAAGGTTTACTCAGCTTAACTCCGAACTTATTCTCAACCTCCTGGGATATCTTCTCTAATACTCCATAATAGTAACCAAGTTCCTGATAACGATATCTTATGTAAGCTACCACTCTTAAATCGTAGTTGAATCCACCTTTCAATTTAGACCCAAGCCTCATTCCATAAGAATGTTTTGCGGCTTTTTTACCATTCTCAGCTACTGTAACTATCTGTAAGTTGGTTACATAGTTATCAGAAGGATTGTTGTTAATGTGGTCAACTACATACCCTTCTGGAATTTCTCCTAAGAATACTTTAGCCACCAAATTGTGGACACATATCTTTTTCTTTTGACCCTGATTCCAAAGCTGAATATTAAGATATCGTTCCCTACCTGAACATGGTCTTGGTAGCTTCTCTATCCTTGTCCCATTTTTTATAATGAATATTCTCCCCCAGTTGGATACTTCATAGTTTGGATAGCCTGGTATAGGTTTACATATTTCTTTCTTGGGTTTTATAGTTACTGGATTCTGCTCCAGGTCACCTATACCAGTATGATAAAATATAGCTGGTATATCTCGTTTGATTATTTCTGAAACAGGTAACCAACCCTCTATGGTATATAGCTTATGTTTTGGAGTACACTTAATAACTTTACCTTGTTCATTATGAACTTCCCAAGTTTTCAGTACACCTTTATTTACGGAACCAAGTACTCTCTGCCACTTACCTGTATGTGATAATACTTTTAGCCCAAGATGAGATATGTCCATCTTACCAAAAGTCTTTGGACATATAGAATCAACCCTAAAGGAACCATCTTTGCCGATTATCTGAGTATCTCCAGTGATACAAGAATTTACAATAGCTGAACCACCAGTTGAAAGGGTTGGGAATGCAGAAGCCCATATAGTAGAAGCCCACCTAACTATAGCTGCTTCATCAATAACCAACAAAGAAAGAGATTCAGAACGACCAGCTTGGTCAGAGGTAGGTATAGATTCTATTATTGACCCATTTGAAAATTCAATTGTAGATGCTGAACCATATTCTCCAAATCTACCATTGGTAATTGGTGTCTGTAAATACCAAGGTAGATTTTTATACATGAACTTAATTTTTTTAAGAACTTTCTTTGCTACTGTATCCTTGATTGAAATAATGTTAACCTTTTTATTTGGGTGATACATGGTTAACCATAAACAATACATAGCAATCAATTCGGTTATACCAGCTTGTCTGAACTTAAGGATTATATTGAACCTCTCTTTCAAAAACTGATACAATACTGATTTTTGATATGGGTATAAATCAAATTTAACCATACCAGTTACAGGATTTACAACATAACAAAAGGTAGAAAAGAAAAATACATCTTTACTTACCTTTGCTAAAGTCTTTAGTTGTTCCCGATTAAGATATTTCTGTTCTTTTATCTTATCCTTTCTTGGCATGGCTTACTAAAAGTTGTAACTAATTCTCAAATATACATCAAGTCCTAATTCTGATTTAAATTTTGGGTAATAGAAAGAATTCAAACCTACTTCATAATTAATTTTTCTAGTATTGTATTTTAAGCCTAAACTTAAATCATACATACTGTTGATAGGTCTATAGGTTATTCCCAATGTTGGAGAAAATCTTTTAATGAATGGTTTTCTTTTCCAACTTAATTGATTGTTAACATAGTTGTATGAATATAGTTCAGTGTTTATATCATAAGTTTTAGAGAATACATTACCTTTGACATCTAACAAGCTTAATTGTAGATTATCATCAGTAAATAGTAATTGTATTAACCTATCGGTATTTGGGTATCTAGTTAAGAATTCTGAAGATATATCAAATGAAGTAAACTTATCAGTATACACTCTAACAGTATCATGTATGATTTGAATTTCTTTTATTTCTTTTGGTTCTGATTCTAGGTATTTGGTTATATATTTCGGTTTTTCAATATACACATATTCAGGTTCTACCTTTAAAGGTTTTTCAATATACACAGTATCGGTAGTATTTGAAAGGTATTTGTTTTTGGTTTTTAAATCCTCAATTTTTTTGGATTGAGTTATTAACAAAAAAACTAGGATACCTAAGATTGCTAAGGTACCGATTATTAAAAAATTTTTAATTTGGTTTTTCATAGTTTTTTTCTTTCTTTATTTGTTATTATTTTCCTCCCATAAAAGGAAATTACTTATTTTTCCTTTATGGGGAAATAAGTAATTTAGCGCGCGTATACGCGGGGAACTTTTTATATATACATAGTATATATACTTGATTAGGATTTGGTGAATTTTTTTTATATATATTATAATATATATAACTATGTATTTTTATTGATTCTAGGCCCTAGTTTTGGTTGCCATCCTAAGGCATTTTTTAAACCAAACCCCTACCTCATATACTGAACCTTTTGCCAAAGTATTTCTTCCTTTATTTAACCAGTAGGTCCTATTATTAGGGTCAAAATACACTTTAAATTTTTTAGGGAAACCCATTATAATTCTAGTGTCCTCTAAACCTATGATTGAACCATCTGGATTAAATTGCCTATTAGCAGGTCTTATGGTTAAAGGGTAACTATTAAGTTGATTTCTATATACCCCTGGTAGAGTTACCATCTTATGATTTTTCATTGGCCACCTATATTCATTTTTAAATTCCATATTCCATAAATTTTGAACTTGTTCAACTGATAAGTTAGTCTTACTTTTATCAGCATAATGATACATACTAAGAACTTTATTTGGTTCTTCTCTAAAATTATAATCATTTCTAACCTTTTCTAGAATTTCAGAAACTAATCGTGGAGTAGTTACTTGGAATATATTTAAAAAATTCTCTATTGATATTCTAGAATTAATTCTGGCCCCTATTAAAATTAATCTTTTTCTTGATTTTTGGGAGTTACCAAAATCTATTACCGAATGGCAATGTGTAATTATATTATAACCAGGTAAGGTTTTTTCCCAATCTTTTTGAGGTATAACATCCATTAATTTGGGTAAATTCTCTAATAAAAACACTTTGGGCTTAAATTTTAGGATGGATTCCACAAACAAATTCAGGGTTTTATCTTCTTTTGGGTTTCCTAACCTCTTTTTCCTTGAATAACTGAATACACTACTATGTCCACAGGAGGGAGAACCCAAAATTATGTCAGGATTAGGACCATTATACTGTTCTAAACTCCTTAAAAATGGAATATCTTTAAAATTAAGCTTCCATTGTTCTTCATTTTTAGTATGAAAAATGGGTCTTGGCTCAATATTAGCCAACAATTGTTTCCTAAAGGGGAATAATAAAGCTCCTTGAGCTCCACATACTCCTAATACACTCAATTTTGTCTTCATAAAATAAGAATTTATATATTAATATACAAACTGGTATTGCAAAGTTCTATATTCTTATGATAATTTTAATATAAATCAACAGAAATATGGCTAAATTAAACGTAGGTGATGAATTTATTGTAACAGGTTATGCCCATTTTGAAAGGTGTAAGATAATTAAGGTAGAAAATAAAGTATATTATTTGGATAACCAAATCAAAATGAACAGAGATTTGAAACCAATTAACAGTAATTCAGTAACCATAACCCCATTTTCACAGGAATTATATGATTTTTTATTAGCCAAGTCCAATATACCCAAACTTTTAAATAAAATCCAGAACATGTATAAGATTTGTTCTAAAGAAAGTACCCTACTTATTTACCATAAATTAGATAAACTAATCAAAAAGATATCATGATATGTGGGGTAAATTGGGATTTTTAATAAATACAGCCTTTTGGACTAAAATAATAAATTGTGTTGGTGATTTATTTTGCCTTCATAACTTATTAAAAGAAGAAGATAAAGAGCAATATAAAAAGGAGTCTAGTAAATTTCTAGTAAAATTATTAATATTAACCTTAATAATAACTTTATTATGTATTTAACATTACTAATAATATATTCTTTGGGTCTTTTATTTACTCTATGGGTAGATAGTGTAGTTAGGAAAGATTCAGCCATAAGTAAAACCAGATATGCTATGACCATGTTCGGTGTATGGGTAATATCTCCAATAGGTATATTGGGATTAATAATAACTGCCATCCTAGCTTTAGTAAATAGAAAAAAATAATAATTCAACTATTTTACTTTGGATATGTAATAATAATCTTTCGTTCCATAACATTAGTGATTTAAAATTTATGAATTTGGATAGGTACCTGATTGAGAAATTCGGTACCTATTTTTTTGTGTATACCCATACCCACCCCAAACACAAAAAAAAACCAAATAAAATAAATATATAAAAAGAGGTATTTATCTAATAATAAAAGTACAATATAAATTACCTTATAAAAAAAGGATAAGGATTATTATAATATACTCTTCAATGGGTTAATCCTATAATAAAAAAATCACTACCCAATGATAAGAAAAAAGATTTTTGATAAAGAGATTAAAAAAAGGGTAATAAAGATAAGGATAGGATTAATAAAATGGTTATATATAAAAAAAGGGTATATGAGGAAAAAAAGGGGGCTCCCTTAGGGATAAAAAAGGCTACGTATTTAAAGGGGGGAACGGTATCCCCTTTTATTTAACCTTTCAAAATAAAAATAGGGGACAAATCTAAAACCTAGACCTATCCCCTATTATTTAACTTTTACTTACCTATTTACTCATTGCCTTCAAAAACCTTTTGCAAAGTTCTGCATTATCATTGCTTGTATTACCATCCATAATAATTTCTACATTATTATATACTTGTTTGGCATAGTTTTGCCATTCCTTTTTGATTTCGGATATTTTTTCGGGATTCTTTTCATTTTGAAGGAATGCACCCAAAAAGTTTTTCAATTTACGTCTAAGTTTGATACGTAAACTTTTCTTTTCTTTATCATCCTTGCAATCCAAGAATAATTCCCTTTTATATATACCTTGTTTGGAATTCTTTTCGGATGTTAAAATGGTATTCCCTATTTTAAGGATATCCGATACTGAAGGTTTGGCATTGGTTTTTTTGGTAGTTGTCCTTGCCTTTTTGGCATTTGCATTGGTTTTTACCTCTTCATTGGTTTTTACCATTTCCTTAACCATTTCTTCCATAGCATATACCATAAAAATCCTTTATTATTTATTAGGAGGGAATATAGGAAGGAGATTTTTATGGATTTCTTTAACCCTTTCTATTTCCCTTTTGTTTGTATTGCAAATATATAAATAATATTGCTCCCCTGCAAATTTTTTTGAGATTTTCGATATTGCATTTTTTTATAAACCATAGAAGTTCGGATAAATTAAATTTATAGAGTTTTTATTACATACCCCTTTATAATATATTCCATATCGGCCTACATAAGGCTCAAAAAACCAACTCATATTGTAGCCAGGTTTTTTGATAATCCTTGAAGTATGGGATATTCCCTAAATATAATAATATAAAGATATGGGTATAAAGGTATATAAAGATTAATATATAGGTATTTATATAAGAGAGTAGAATTAAAGGTAAGATAAATTATATACCCATATATAATATATTCTATATAGGCCTATATAGGGCCATTTTTGAAAACTCCAATTGTAGCTGGGTTTTTGGAGTTTAGAATTTTTTTTAGTCTTTATTATTATATATAATAAATACAAAGTAAAGGTAAGGTAGGAATATCCTAATAGGCCCTGAGGATATTAAGCCTAATCGGTCTTTAGGACTTTAGGCCTTTATAATAATTGATATAGAGTACTAATGTACTAAGGCTTAGGTATTTACTAAAAACAAAAAATAACCAAGGAACATGAAACCTAAAATAATAAAGGTACCTAATATACCAACCCCAAAAGCCAACCTACCCTATTATATATAATATATAGGGAATACTAAAATCTATAAAAAGCCAACTCTTAAAAATATACTTAAAGTCACCCGAGTTTCAAAAATTCCCCCAATTCTTATATAATATATACTAAAACAAAAATACCCAAAATGTAAAACATACTCAAAACTACTAATAAAACCATACCTTCAAAAATTTCATTTATATTATATATAATATATACTATAAGAAAAATACTCCTATTTTGAAAAACCACCCAACAAATGAGTATATTTGAATACCTAAATTTTTTCAACATATTACTTATATATAATAAATATAAAGTAAGGTTTAGGTACCGAGGATTTTTTCCTATCTTTTTTCTTTAGGTTTATTTTTAGGTTTTTTGATTAAAATAGGCCTAAAAATTGGGTTATTTAAATATGCCTTCTAGAGATTATTTTTAAGTTTTAGTATAATTAAGAGGGGCGATAACTTAGTAATCTCTAGGAAATGAGAAAAGTATAAGTTAGATATATGTTATATATGGTTTGTTGATACTTTTTAAAATTTGATAAGTATAATCCTAGAAGATTTTATTGAGCCAGGATGGCCAAAAAGGCTGTCGGATGGAGGGCCTTAAAAAGTCAACAGATGAGCTTTCTAGCTATGTGGCTATAGTGTACGAACATAGTTACCCCCCTATTAATCCGAAACCTCCCCGGTGTTTTTCCGGAGGCTCTGACATCTAACTTCAATATAAAAACAATATAAAAACCTTGTAAAAAACAAGAATTTATCAAAATTGCAACCCCTAATTTTTAGGTATCAAGGTCTTAAAAATGAATGAAATATAAAAAACTGATTTTTTTACCTTACCTTATATTTATTATATTAATCCTATTATATATTCCCTTTATAATAATCTTTATATTTATTATCACAAATTTAAGGTACCTATTTAGTATATTAGGTACCTTTATTATTTTTTATTTGGTTTTTTTATGTTTGGTGGTTCTTTAAGATTATAAGAGATTGGGTTCTTGGTCAATATAACCATCAGCCCAAGTTAGGATATTTTCACCCAGGTATGGGTTGATTTCAAAGTATCCCTGATATCCAGTATTTATTTCTATCCTTAGGTTTTGTGATAAATACTTTTCTAGGAGTTGTCGGTTTAGTTTTAACCATTGGGTGTAGAAGGTATTTTGGATTTCATTCTGGATAATTTGGTTTAGGGATTCTTTTTGATTTTTAAGGTTCTCTATTTCCCTATAGAGTTCCTTTATCTTCTGTTCTGATTCTAACTTAGTTATGGTTTAAATTTTAAGGATAAGAAGAGGGTGTATCCTCTTATTGGTTACTTACTTGGTGTGAAGGTAGAGTTACCCTCTTCATCAAACTCTAGAGTACCTACTCTTTGATATTTGTCGAGGTTTTCAAAGGTTCTTTGGATAGACCTGATTTCCTCTATCAAAGTGGTATCAGTAATAATCATACCATTGAATATGAATGGTCCATCCTTTACTGGGTCCCACTTAGGAGGTCTTTCATCAAAACTTGCTGGTGGAGTTCTAATGGGTTTCTTATCTGGCATAGTGATTAATATACCAAGGGTAATTGTTCCCACTATTATTAGGATACATTTAAGTACCCACTTTTGAAATTCCCTTTTGTTTTCTTGATTTTGTTCCATAGTACTGAATTTTTTTAATGTTTGTTTGTTGTTAGATACACCCTCTTATTTAATCCCAATTCTCCCATTTCTTTTTGTTTATGCAAATATAATTATTAATGATTATATTTACTCTAATGATTAATATTGGTTTTTATGGTGCTCTATATGGTTATGTTACATGTTACAATAAATTGGTTTATATTTGGGGAATAGAATTTAACCATTTTAATGGTATGTTCTGATAGTTCATCCAATTCTTGTTCAATGAAACTAGATATCTTATTTAGAGGGATATCAGATTCTAATCTTTTTTGGTAAGCATTAAAATCTAACATAGCAAATACTAATTCGAATTGTGAAGTACCTATTACTCTTATTTGAGTAATAGGTACACATATTCTGTTAGATATTTGATTGAACCATGGTTTAAAGTCAGTTATAAGGTTCTTTAAACTTTTGTAGGTAGTAGGGGGTATTTCCCCTTTGTTATATATTCTCATCTTTTACATATCAAATTCTATATCTTCTACTATCTCTTTTAATTTTGAGATTTCTACCTGGGGTATGAGGTCTTTTCCGAGCAATATGCTAACTAGAAATTCATCTACTAATCCATAGTATTCATTTTCAAATGTCTCATAATAGAATCTCTGTATATCCAAATTATCCCTACCTCTTTCTATGAACATGTTTGATGAAAAGAATTTCCCTGCCCATAGAAATCTCATATAGGTAGTGAGTATCTTATTGGTATCTTTCAGTATATCCTCTCTATTTGGAAACAGAGGTAATACTTTAGATACAACATAATCCCATACTTGAGATTCAACATACTGGTGGTATGATGTATAATCTTCAAATTCTAGAGTATCAAGTGGTTCACATAATGGAGATATATATTCATGATATACATCCCATATATTGTATACACGTCCTGGGATTTCCAAAATGGAACCCTCGTTGATTTCCACCCTACTATTGGTGTTGGGTGCCATTTCTAATGCTTCATATATTGTTTTAGCATACAATATATAATACCCTGTTTTATTGTCATACAACCAAGGTTCTTTTATGTATATACTATGAACTTTGCTAAATAATTTGTAATTTGGTATATAAAAATCTGAAGAGAGTTTACTTATCAGATTATATAATCCTCTTTCTGCAATGTAGGTATTACCATCATATTGGATGAGAGAATGTGTTTGAGTGAATACAGTTTCCATAATTTTAAAGAGGTTTAGTGATTAATTAAATTCCCTTTTGTTTATGCAAATATATAAATAATTTTTCTTTCTTTTTATGAGATAACACAAAAAAAATAAGAGGTCTGTAACTATGTTAGACCTCTGTTATTATTGAATTAGGGGAAAGATTTAAGAAGGATAGATGGATAATTCTGGGTCTTCTTCCTCCATATCTATCCCCAATTCTATTTCTCTTCTTATATTGTGATGTTCTTTTTCAAATTCATTTTTAGTGAAAGTATAATTATCTACTATACTGTTTAATTCACCCTTACTTATAGTAAGACCCTCTTTAGATGTATCTATTCCAGTTTGTTTAGTTGCTACTACTTCAGGGAATTCTTCAGTAGGATAATTGGCTTCTATATACATTACCTCTTTAGTAGTATCTATAAGTTTAGAGTTCTCTTGTTGGATTATTTGTATGGCTTCTTCTACATTTACCCCCTGATTGATTTGGTTATTTTGTTGGTTGTATTGATTAAATATATTTACTGAGCCACTACCACTTAGTTTAGATACTATGGATTGTAAACTAGAAGAGGATTTTAGTTTTAAGTCTAAGGCTTTATTTAATTCTGCACTTATATATGGTCTATAGCTATTACCTTGTGAGTTCCTTAGAACATTTACTTGTTGATTAACTTCCATCCTATCTTCTAAGGCCCAGACTACCATTTGACCCACCATTGAATTAACTAACTCTTCTTGATTTTCCTTATCCCAAATCTTAGTGGATAAAACCTGTTCTTTCATATGGGTCCTTATAAGTTCTGGGTCACAGCCTATAAAAGAACTCAACTCTAATATAGAATAACTTTTACCACAAATAGTTCCATTAGATATTAACCACTGTTGTATTATGTATGTTTTTACCTTATCTAATAATGATATATCGTTATTACCATGATATTCTACCATTAATTGAGTTATACCGAGTGGTCTTGGAAACCTAATTTTATTATCCATAGAATTATTCATTTAATCATACTTTGAAGTTATATAGTTAGATGAATTCATTTAACTTTAAAAAAGGGGAAGATGTCTCCTCCCCTTTTTCTTTTTTAGTCCTAAATTATAATGAGTTATAAGTTTATTACCCTAAAGGTATACTACAATATAAACATACCCATTATTTTCTAGAACTTTATAATTATCTATATCCTCATTTTCTACTTGTTCTTTAAGGCCTTCTATAAGAGAATCAATATCTTCTTTAATTGAAGATATTTGGTCTGGTTCTTCAAAATCCCACCTAATTTCAATCTTCTTAGTATTATATGTAATGGATAGTTTACCACTACTTTTATCATATGACCTTAGAAAATCAATTAATTCTAACATACCTTTATTAATTTATAGGTACCTTAAAAGAGTCTCGTTTTTTAAGGTACTTTAGTTTAACCCCTGAATTTTTTTAAGCAGATTAAAATTCTTCCTCATATGGGAACCTTCCCATAAATGGATGGGAATGGCCAGTACATTCCATAATTTCCTTTTTCTTTGCTTCTATCATCTGTTTTTTTATTCTATTCTGAGTAATTCTTTCCTGTTCTTCAGGGAAATACTTTTCTCTGGCCTTAACTATAACTATAGCATACATTGCTGAGAAAAAGCCATCAGAAAAAGGTTTACCTTTTTTCTTATTAGAAATAGCCCAGAATTTATCCTGCAATTCCTTTACCAAAATTTGAAAGTCATGGTACCTAAAATTATAGGCAGTAGATTCTCTAGCAATTTTGGTAATTTGGATTCTCTCTAGAAATTCTTTTTCTAAATCTTTAAGGAATTCTTCTTTATTGAAATTCCCATCCTCTTGGTCCAAATTAAATTTCTTAATGTAATCAGAAGTTTTCATAACCTTTAATTTTTTTCTGAAATTACTTGAAATAAATACCCTACTTTATTATCTTCCCAATATGATACCCATTTTAGGATATTTTCGGAAAACCTAAATTTCTTATCTACATTTGATGTCAAATCCTTTTTTACTGTTCTTTTTGGTACCCCAGTGATATATAATATACTATCCCCACCCTGGTCTATATAAAATGACCTTTCCATATACCTATTCTCATGTTTAAAATATCCTAAAACAGCATAATCTGGTAAATATGGTGCATGAGTATTAGATAATGGTTCAAATATATCTTCTACTAAAACATCCTCTTCCTCTAATGAACGTGTATTTACTATATCAAAGGTTTCATCAACTTGATATAGGTTCATACTTAGGATATCTTTTTTAATGGGTAGATTTTTAACTAATTCTGGATACATATATTATTTATTTTTTTTTGTAACATAATAAGTTATCTCTTTTAACCTATCAGTAATTAAAGCATATACAAACAATTTTATAGGTCTATGAAAGTAATTATCTATGTTTTTATAAGAAACATATACATCATATACCTTAAAGAATTGTTTTTGTTTACTATGCTTTAAACCTCTTGAGGTTAAATAACTTACTATACATCTTTTGTGTAACTCTAATAACTCTTTCTTGGTTTTTATAATTACACTCTTTGGTAAGCCATACATAATCCATTTGGTTATTAAATAAATGATTAATTGAGGAAAAAGGGAGTGGTATAAAGATTTACCATATTATCCCTTTTTCCTCTTCTACCTATAATTATGCAACGGCCCCCTCCTTAAGATTCTTGGCTCTAAAGGCCTTATATTCTTTTTCTTTTGCTTTAAACTCCTTAGAAGACTTATCTTCTATTCTGTGCATTTCCAACTCCAATCGGTGGAGGGTATTTCTTACTGACTGCCTATGTTTTTTCCTATCCAAGGTGTTATCACATCCTTCAGGATATATGTATTTAACTTCCCTTTTGGTTATTACTTCCTGGATAAGATTTACTTCGGCCTGTTTTTTTACCTTGGCAACTACTTTTTCTTTATTAGGAATTACCTTTTTAGATTCATTACCCTTGGTAATAGGTTTACTCTGTTTTTTTACCTTGGCAACCTTAACTACCTTAGTTTCATTTGCCTTTACATTTGCATTTTCCATAATTTTAAAGAGGTTTAGTGATTAATTAAATTCCCTTTTGTTTATGCA
>OIEL01000421.1_pt1 | contig 24864 bp, 26 predicted proteins | sample 1581731 | NCBI WGS metagenome assembly OIEL01 (sample SAMN01760977, study PRJEB22395) | human gut metagenome | reverse complement strand
CTTCTGTTACCAATGCGCTTATATCTGCAAAGCATATATTTGAATCGAAAAACTCTGCGATAAAGGTATCGGATTGTATTTTTTCTGAATCAACTTTGCTGTCAGAGTCCGAAGATGAAGATAAGTCCGTCAAGCTTTGCACATTGGTTTCGGCTGTTGTAACTGCCGTTGTCGTTTGTGCTGTTGGCGGAGAAATCGTTCCGCAGGCGGTCATTATCATTGCAATTGCCGCTGAAAACATAGCTGAATATTTTTTTTCATACACAAATTCTCCTTTTTAAACGATTGACCAGATATACAACGGAGCCGTCAGAGTAAAGATCAAACAGCCGAACAGAATAGCCGCCGGAGTCCATTCTATCTGACCGTGCTTGCGGTAATCCATGTAAAGCATACCTATCTTGACAAACAACAAAACCGCCAATATTACGTCAATCACAGGAAACACAACGTTGTTTACAACCGAAACCACCTGCGATCTTGCGGTACTCCAAGTGCTTTGCACAGCTCCCGCAACATCTCCCGATGCGTAGGCTGAGGTCGACATCATCGCTGCAAAGCACAATGCGCTTGCGACCGCTGCAAGTATCTTCTTTTTCGTCTTTTTTAACTTCATTTCACATCACTCCTCTATAATTTTTCCTACCAAAATTGTACGACTGTTACCCTCCGCAGAAGTGCAGGTGGACAGCGTTATCAGGTTATCATCGGGAGAAATACCGATCTCCTTGTAAATGCTCGCACAGTTTCTAAGCTGTGAATCCCACTCTTCAAAGGTTGGGTCGGCAAGATAAAGTCCGCTTGTATCAGAAGTCCTTGCCACCGCAAAGAAATCTATCAGCCGAACATCGTCATCGGTAGTCAGCCAGCCGTAGCTGTGGTTCATAAAATATTCTTCGTTTTCGTAATTCGGAATGTCCGCAAAACACGTTGCGTTTCCCATATTGTGACCGTAGATAACACTATTGAAATCGGTGAAATCCGAGGAATTTCTGTAGTCCATAAAAAGCGAGCCTGCGTACAAATATGAGCCGTCCACCGCTCTGTGAGAGTAATATTCGTTATCGCCCGACTGCATGATCGGGTAATCGATATTCGTGTCGGGAATATACAGCCATGCGACAGAATCGCTATGATCTTCGGAAAGCTGCCGGACCTGTGCGGTCAGTTCGTCTTTTGTATCCTCGGGAACTCTGTCTGCGGACGGCTTTTCAGAACGGTTATCTACCGCCATATCAAGCGTTTCCTGCGCTATCGGGGTAGGAGCGTATATCATAATATCACGCCACTTAATTTTCTGTGCCAAATCGTTTTTCACAAGAAGATAAATTCCTCCGCAAAGGAGAGCGGCTGCACTGACGGCAGCCGCAATTCTAATCGCTTTCTTATTCATGCTTTTTCCCTTTCTTTGTGATGATAAGGACAGCAATAATCAAGCTTGCAGCTCCAAGCATTGCGTAAGCCGCAAAATTGCTGTGGTTATCGCCTGTATACGGGGTATCAGGAACATCAGATATTTTCTCAGCCTCGTCTACCATAACAATCAGCGGATTGCCGTTCTCAGAAACAGCAGTTGCGTCCACATTTTCTACAGTAATCTTGCCATAAACATCAACTGTAAATCTGATGTCAGTTGCGATAACATAACCGTCAGGAGCGGCGATTTCCTTAAGCGTGTAATCTCCGGCAGGAAGCTCGGTAACAACATGATTTGTACCATCAGAAGTCCATTTTTCAACGACTTTGCCATCAGAATTATCAAGCTGCATTTTTGCACCAACCAGTTCATTTCCGTAAATATCCTGTTTTGAAATTTCAATGGTTATAGGCTTATTTACTGCTGTAATTTCGATAATTTCTCCGTCCTCAGAAATAGTCACGGGGTAGCTTTCATCGCTTAAAATGTAGCCTGTGGGAGCTTCGATTTCCCTGACGATATACTCACCATATGGGATCTTGTCAAATTCAAAGTGTCCGTTTTCATCGGAAACAGCGGTCATATATGCGTTGTCGGCAGTAAACTCAGCGGTATCAACAGCAAACAGTCCGAACAGAGCATTTTCAAGAGGTTCGTTGCTCTCATTTACCTTGATTCCCTCGATTTTACCACGTTTCAGTTCATTTACGAACTGCCCGCAGTCGATTGAAACAGTAGTTACTTCCTGTCCCATATACTCGAAGTTTACAAGGTACTTTTTACCGTTCAAAACATAATGCTCATCGGTTGCAATTTCCTGAACATAATACTTGCCGAACGGAATTTTTTCTGCAATTACAGCCGTCATATCCTCGTTCAGCGAAACCTCCGCAATCAGACCGTCGGCAGGAATTACCGAGCCGTCAGCGGCAGTAATATCCTCTGCGGCAAACAATCCGAAACGAACATTTTTGTAACTTTCTTCCGCTGAAATTCCGAACTTTTCATCATTTTCCATAACCTTAGAAAGAGAAATTTCAATGCCCTGATAGTCATTTTCAAAAGCTGTGCCAACGGTATCACGAACTGCGATTTCCTGCCCTGCGTAGGTAAGCTCAACAAACTGAGATTCTGCGTTCAGAACATAGCCGTCAGGAGCAGTAATTTCCTTGACTTCATACTTGCCAAGATACAGTAAATCAGTTTCTGCATACCCGTTTTCGTCTGTTACAAGCTCTGCCACAACATCGCCTGCGTTGGCTCTGATCGTGCCGTCGGCAGTTATGATATCCTCGCTTGCAATTACCTGAAATACTGCGCCACTGAGATTTTCTTTTGCAAAAACGGGAGTATAGGCGGTCTGCCCACTTTCGTGAACCTCGCCGTTTTCATCGATATATATTGCGCTGCCAAGAGCAGTTACGCTTGCAAAAACATTGCCTGTTTTCTGAACAGAAATTTTGCCCTTCTGTGCGGTATTTGTTTTCTCCACAACTACGGTCTCTACTGAGCCGTCAATTGTAAATGGAACAGGATTTTTATCAAGGACATAACCCTCCGCCGACTGCACTTCGTGAAGCTCGTAATCGCCGTAAACAAGCTCGTTCGGGAGCATAAGAGAACCGCTTTCATCGGTGTAAAATGTGTTGAGAATCATTTCTGAGGGATAGTTGATTTCCTGCGAAACATATTCGGAATTTGCACAGTCCCAAACCTTGAAGCCGATGCCCGAAACGGGAATTATATTGCCTGTTTCAGCGTCCTTTTTCACGATTTTAACAAAGGATTTTTTTACTGCGTCATTGAGCAAATAGAAATATTCTTTTTCGTTTTCGCTGATATTGACTTCAAAGTCCTCCATCTGTTCGGTATTTTCCAAACCCTTAATTTGATGAACGACATAGATTCCGTAAGGGAGCATTTTAGTCTGTGCATAGCCGTTTTCATCGCATACGAGGTAGTCTTTTTCGCTGTCATTTGCAGCTTCATAAGAGCCTGATGACTTGAGATAAACCTCAAACTCTGCACCGACTTCGGGAGTTTCGATCTGCGTTGAGCCGTCATCGGAATGCTTGATTATGCTGATTTTTCCCTTGAGAACGTCCTCGGTCACTGTCATAGAAATGGGGTTATGCTCAATGGAATAATTCTCAGTTTCTGCACCAACCGGGTACACAGTTTCATCAAGCAGATATCCCTCGCTTGGTGAAATTTCCTGAACAGTGTAGTTTCCGCAGACATACTCCTTTGTCTTGAAATATCCGTTTTCATCGGTTGTGTAGGTGTCCACCAGCTCGCCGTTACGGTAAATGCCGTAAACTGCACCTGAAAGAGTACCGTCGCCCTGAGCGGAAGCTGTTTCGGAATCCTGCTTTGTTACTTGGGCGGTAAACTTTTTGAGAACGTTCTTAAAGGTCTTGGTTGTGGTTGCGTCAGCTGTCAAAGTAACCGTCTGACTGGCAGGAACAACATACTTTACGGGAACGTTTTTTTCAGAAATCGTGTAAACAATTTTCTGATTGTTACTGTCGTATACGGGGATATCGGAAAGAATTGCAACACCGTCAGAACCTGTTTTTATGCTGTAAGTCTTGCCGTTACCTGTTACAGTAAATTCTCTGCCGCCGTTCTGATTATCCTCAGACTGCTTGTTGATCTTAATAGAGCCTGTTTTGAGTTCATTGTTGAACTTTACATTGACAGTCAGATCAACGTCGCCGTCTGTAAGCTTGACATTCTTCGCCTTGGGAGTTTCATATCTCGTATCTACGTTGATTTCGGAAACAGTGTAAGTGATAGCCTTGCCTGTGGACATATCATAAACTTTCAGATTGTCAAAGGTCGCAATGCCTTTTGCATTTGTTTTTGCAGTTTCAGAAAGAGATTTTCCATTGTATGAATAGGTGATTTTAAACTTTCTGCCGCTGATTATGCCATCCTCTGCTGACTTATTGATTTTGATTTTTCCCGTCTGGAAATCCTCCTTAACCTTGTTCACGCCCGCCTTGATTTTGTACACGGTTTTGTCCAGTGCGTAACCCGTATGAGCCTTGATTTCCTTTGCGTAATAAGTCTTGTTTGGCAGCTTTACGGAGCCTTTTCCATTGCTGCCGATTTTGATTTCAGCAACCTTGTTTTTGCAGGATTTATCGCTGTAGATTCCATATACCGCTGTAGAATTGTCAACGCTTGATTTTCCCACAAGATCACCATTTGTATTATACTTATCTATCTCAAAAGTCACGTCGGTCTTTGTGATCCTAAAAGCCGACATATTCATAGCAGTTGCTGTTTTACCGTCGGTCTTGTTATTAATTACAACACCCTCAGAGCCGTTAGCCTCGATTCTCCAATGCTTGCCGCCGTCGCCTTTTCCGTCACCTACTGTTTTGGAATTGATAAGACTTTCTGAAACGCCGATAGATTTCAGGTAAGACACTAAATCTGAACGGCTGTTAAATTCGCCCATGTAAATCCACGCATGATCTTCGCCATATGGATTCTGAGCCACCACTACAGAACCGGGCGTAATAGTCGAACCGTTGGAACACTCCCAGTATGGACGGTCTGTGGTCTTGATGTTTTTCTTTTCAACATCGACCTTGGAAGTTTTACCGCCGTAGCTGATAGTGCAGTTGTCGTTGACCGTCAGCCAGTGATCGGTATCCACAGGAACGGGGTTGTTCCAAGAAAATCCCGAAGTCTTGTATCCAAGCTGCGTCAGCGTATAGTACACAAGTCCCGAACAGTCGATACCGAGATTGTTTATCGTCTGTACCGACAGCGGAGTATACTGACCCTGATTGTATGCGTACCAATATCCCTTATTTCCGAAAGTATACGGAGAACCGAGAAGCGTTGCCGCCTTTGCGATCACCGTATCTGCCGATGGAAACGCAGAGTTTTCGGTCGAAGTACTTGCGGCATTTGCAGTAATTACTCCGCTCATTGTAGAGCCGAGCATTGAAAAAGCGCAGAGTCCTGCCATGAACCCTGCGCTAAGTTTCTTTAAAATCTTTGATTTAATTTTAAACATAAAGTACATTTCTCCTTTGATTTCACGCAAAGAAAAAGAGCCGAAATTTCTTCGGCTCTCTCACTTGCATATTTGTTACATATTATCAATAAGCCGATTCGCTTATCGAAATTTCAATTGTATTATCATTTTCATCAAATATTCGGGTTATTTCACCGTATTTATCTGATTTTAAAAATCTGCCGCCCTGTGTATCGAACACATACCATGTTCCCTCCACACATACCAAGTTTGCCATATGACCGTACCAGGCATCCGGTGAGAAAAACGCATACCGACATTCAAGTCCCACGCCTTTACAAGCGTACATTGTTGCTGCTGAGAATACTTGACAATTTCCGCTGACGTTCCCTCTGATCCAATTGTAAACAGCTTCGGCTTTTCCATAATCAGAACCGTCGTGCCCCAAGCCTGCACCTATATTGTAATATTCATCGGTTGTTCTTCCAAGCGAATTTACATAATTTAAAACACTTTGCAGGCTTGTTGTATCTTCAATTATATCTTCCGGAGGTTCAGTCTGCGGCTTTGGTGTAGTCGTAGTCGGCGGATTTGTCACCGCAGGCTTTGCCGTTGTAACGGGAGGAGAAGGGTTGTTATTCTGAGGCTTATTGTCAGACGATTGGTTATTCTGCTGCGCACCGTTATTGCTCTGATTGTTATCGGACGGCGAATTATAGGTCTGCTGACTATTCTGTTCAGGCTGGTAGTTATTTTCCTGACCGTTATTATTCTGCACGGAATTGTTTTGTCCCTGAATTGAGTTTCCCGAAGCACCTGACGAACCTGATTTCTTTGTAGTAGTTACAGTAATACCCGTCGGCTTTGAAGATGAGGATACCGTCTGCGAACTCTTTTTCGTAGTAGTTGTGGCTTCGCTTGTATCCTTTTCTTCTTTTGCCGATGAAGTTTCCGCAGTATCTTCGCCAGCCGTGCTTTCGGAAGCAATTGCAGTAGTAGTTTCCAATTTGGATTCTGTATCGTCTATCTGTCCGCAAGCCGTGAGCAGAAGACTGCATATAGCTAAGATCGTTATCGCTTTTTTCATAGTATCGCCCCGATAAATTTGTTTCTTTCACTATATCACAGAGATACATCATAATCCAGTCTTTTCAAAGAAATTCTACCAAAGCAACAAAGTATACAGTATTCTTTTGTGATATATTTCACATTGACATCTCAGGCTCAGGTTCATCCGCAGGCTCGTCGGACATTTCCTCGTCGGGAGTATTTTCAACCTCAATCTCTGTTGCCTGTATCTGCTGAAGTTTGACATCGTAAGCATTCAGAACAGCCTGATTAAGCGCATTTCTCGCCGATTTTGTGACTGCGTGAAAAATGTCCGAATACTGTTTGTTGCCGTCACGGTCTGTGTATGAAGTTGAGGGCATATTTACAAATCTGCCTTTCTCGGTTTCCATTACTCTCAGTCCGTGAACTGCAAACATTCCGTCTATTGTCACGCTGGCATACGCTTTTACCGATGAATCCTGTTTGTCAACAAATCTGTTGATTGTTGCTGTAATTTTCATTTGCATCACCTGATCCTTTCGTTTATGACATCGTAATTTCAGGTTCTTCCGTTTCCTCAAAATCCTCGGTCAGTTCTTCCGCTTGCTCAAATACAATAACGGGAGTTTCAAATATTTCAGAATATTTCTCGATCTGCTCGTCGGTAAGCGAACAGCTGTCCCATTCGCCGTATTCGTTTTTGCAGTTTCCCGACACATAAAAAGTACCGTGAACGAGACAATCTCCAACCATTCTGTTTGGTTCGGAATTATTCAGCAGAAACTCGTCGTTGCACCAGACAAGAGCGTCCTGCTTTGGTTCGAAATATATCGGCTCGATACAGCCTTCGACCACAGACTGCATAGCATGGATATCGTGCCGAATTTCCGCTTTATATGGTGTTTTGCCGTTCTCCACTACAAGAATTTTCATCATATCATTATGGTCTGTCCGAGTAATATCAAAGTCAATAGGCTTAAATCCAACGCTGTTGCAGAAGTAAAAACCTTTATTTTTGCCCTCACAGACCTCTATAACATTAGAAACGGACATCGACTCGCCGTAATATCCGGGAGGTGTTTTGTCCGAATTGCAGAGGGCAAAAACGCTTTCAAGGCTTTTGCAGTTTACCGTACCGCCGTAGATCTGACGGTATATGGACGAATCCACGCCGCCGTGTGCCTGTGCGTAATCATAATTCATAAAAGCAAGCTTGTTACTGTCCTTGTCGTGATCGATCTGAAATATGCGTATTTTCATCTGCGGAGCTTCTATCTGCGCAAGCCGTTCAACTGCCCATTTTGGAATCTGATCATAGTCCGCAACTCCGCAGAAATCCTCACGGTAAAAATGCGCCTTCTCGCCGTCCGCAAGAAACTGCCCGAACACCTTTCTGCCCGATTTTTCGGGATCGCAGCCAAAACCTCCCGTTGCGTAGAAATACTGATTTATGGGGCTCTTGAACTGCTCATTAAGAATTTCCGGCTTAAGGATCAACAGCTTTCTTTCGTAGTCCTGCGGCTTATCGGAGTGAACGCACTGCTTTTCTCCCACAAGTCCGAGCTTGCTATATTCCTTTCTGACCTCATCGATAAAGCCGTTAAGCACGGCAGGATGAGAATCAACGCAATATTCCCGCATTTCTTTTTGGGAAATATATGGGGGGATAACAGACCTTGCCCACTCCTTATTTTCATGTGAGAAACGTCCGTCATCATTCTTATTCAGAATACTTACCGCCAGCACCCACATTGTGCGGTCATAACCGAAATCGGCAAGCGCTGTCCTGACCGCTGTATCGCTTAAATAATAGCCGTCAAAATTATCCGCAATAGCTTTTTCTATCGCATTTTTACATCGGATATTTTCTTTTTGACTTTCACGGTATGCCTCGATCTCTCCGCTTTGTTCAGCGTTTTCAAAAGAATGTCTATAAAGATAACTCATGATACAACCTCCTCATCTTCATTGCAATAATCCCACAGCGGACAATCACTGCAGTCATCATGCATAGCGCAAGTCCTCTCAATCTCTTCCTCTGAGATACCGCAGTCACGGCGTTCTCTTTCGGGAGCATTTCGCCATATCGTAAGCGTCACTCCGCTATCATCGCACTCCGTTTCTACGCTTACGGGATCGCCGTTTTCATCAAAAAGCCCCGAAAATACGCTTTTTCCGTTGTCTGCCATTACTTGTGCAAAAATTATTTTTTTCATAAAATTATACCTCCAAAATTGTCTGTTTCATCGTCAAACAGCGAAAGTTGGCGAACCGCCCGTAATCTCTCGCTTGTATCGTAATTTGAAATTAAAAGCTCCGCATACTGCGAACCTCCATCGTATCTTTGTGCAAGGTTGTTTATTCTTGAAATTTCCTCAATGTGAATATTCGGTTTGTCCCACAGCTCACGGATTTCGGGACAGTCATTGTAGGAAACAAGGAATTTACCCTTGATATCCATTAGCGAATCTCTGAGCCTAATATGATCCTTGGTTTTAAAACCCACGTCCTTGTAGTAGTTTTCGGTTGCAAAATACGGCGGATCGCAGTAAAAAAAGCTGACGGGGCGATCGTACTGCCTTATCAGCTTTTCAAAATCCTTGTTTTCAACTACTACCTTCTGCAATCTTCTTGCCGCCAAGTCTATCATCGGGAAATCCGACCAAATAGAATGCGGCTGACTTGCAAAGCTGTCAAGTCCACTTGCGTAGCTGTATCTAATAAGCTGATAAAACTTCGCCGCCCTGTCAACATCACGAAATCTGCTGAACAGACCTCGCTTGTGAAGACTAGCAATCCAGTCGAAATCTTCACGAGAATCGAGGACATAACGAAGCTTGTACTTCAGCTTATTCGGTTTATCTCTTACACAGCGGTACAGGTTTGCAAGGTTTCCGTTAAAATCGTTGTACACCTCAAAATCCATACCGGGCGGTTTGCGAAAAAGCACCCAGCCTGCGCCCCCGAAAACCTCGATATACCGTTCATAATATGGAGGAAAGCGAGCAAGCACGGCGTCACGCAACGCTTTCTTTCCGCCTACCCATGACATAAAACTGTTCATTTTTTTCCTTTCTGCTGTTTATACCAACAGCAGAAAAGTCGCTTTGCAAGCACCAGATTTTTATCTGCTGTTGGCAAAACAACCTTGTCCTAGCGCGGACGGCGCAATTTACGTTCAAATTTGATATGAACTATACTGCCTGCCCGCTGATTTTCATTTGTTGTATTTTCAACCCTTGATTATCGGGTCAACATAGCTGAATATGATGCGTTTCTGTTCAAGGTAGCCGTTGGCTTTATTGACCTCGTTACACAGCTCCTTGTACTGCCTTTCCGAAAGTACGGGCTTTGTGGCTCTCAGCATTGCTGGAATACTGCCGAGGCAGAACTTGAAGTCAACTTTAGCTTTAATTCTGTTTGTGTGCATCACTTACCTCCTTGTCCAGACGTGCGATCTCTTTTTCAGCTGCCTTAAAAGCCGCAGCAAGGCTGCCGACCGTCAGTCCGATAATCCCTCCGATTATCATTCCTGTGAATAAATACACCATTACATCATCTCCATTCCTAAATCTTCGGTTTCTTCCATAGGACTGCAATCTTCATTCTGTTTTTGTTCTTTTTCCGAAACAAAACCGCCAAGTCTGTTCGGAACATAATCGGAAAGCCATGTACCTCCGAACTGCTCGTGTGTATGCAATCTCCACATTGCAAGCTTACCGATATCAAGCTGAACGTCATCAAACGGAAACAGCAGACAAGTCAGATTTTCATTTTTAAAAGTATATGCTTTTTCAAATCGACTTTCGTTCTGCAATATTCCGCTTTCCGTCAGCATATCGTTTATGCCGTCAACCCATTCTTTAAGGTCGCCGCCGCAGCCTTGCAGGATAAGAGCCTCGCTGTTATTCATTTTTCTCAGATCGTGTAAAGTAACGCTTATTATCTCCATTATTGCAAAACCTCCTTCCCATAATATTTCTTCAGCAGAGTGATCACAAATCTTTGCCCTTTTCCTGTCACAAACGTCTGCTGATAGGTCTTGGTCATAGTCGCAGTTTCAAACACCGACTCCTTTACGGAAAAATATCCGCGATCGATAAAAGTCTGATAGGGGAGATTATTCGCCATAAGAACTCCCTTTCTTTTCAGCCAGCCGTAAAGCTTGTTCCTGCCGACAGGGATATTTTCGGCTCTTGCAAGCTTTGCCATAACGTTCATGTCGATAAGATTATTGGTGTTTGACACCTGATTCGCAAACTCCACCAGCGGCTGATCGTGGCGGATACGCTCGTTCAGCTGATTTATCGCCATCATCTGCAAGCGGAAAAGATTCTGATACGGTTCGTCAAGGAACGGGAGATAGTTTTCTATGAACATTTCTTCGTTGCCGACGTAACCGCCTGTGCGACGGATAGTTGGGAGTACTTCGGTCGTGATCCATTTACGAAAAGGCTTTGCTTTAGGTTTATCAGACCTTACAAGAATTGAATACAAACCTGATTCGCTTACGACATATGCTTTCTGTTTTCTTCCGAGCGAATCGGTGAGTCCGATTGAATCGTACTCATCTTTATCAAGTCTTTTGACGACCTCTCCGGCACTGTTTGCTTTCATTTCAAGCACTCGGCAGATATCTTTTAATATCCACCAAGTTTCTCCGTTTCGTACCACAGTTCTCACTTTTCCAAATTCTTTACTTTCAAATATCTTTATCATATTATTCATTTGCATTCTCCTTGTCAATTTCTAAAATAAACCTTGCAAGAGCCTCAATAACATTCGTAGTAACGGCATTTCCTGCCTGCTTGTAAAGCTGTGCGTCGGACATTCCGGTTGCCGCCACCTTGTTGAACTGCTCGTCTGTAAACCCCTGCAAACGCCAGCATTCCAAAGGCATGAGCCTGCGGATATATCCGCAGTAGATCACCCCGTGTTTATCGGTGACAGTTATCGTAAACATCGGCTCGTTTGGAAGTTTAAATCTTCGCCCTTGCTGACGAACTTTCTCCTTTTCGGGAGTAAGCACCGCAATCGGATCGCTAATCACGATCACCCCCGACTTTTCTCCTTTATGGTGACCTATACCGCTGTCCTGCCTTGACGTTATGCACCTCGCAAGCTCTGTAACTTTCGGTTCGGGATTCATATCGATACACATAGCGTAATATCCCTGATTACAGCTTGTTGTCAGCGTGTGTGCTACATCGTGACCTACACGTCCTCGTCTTGAATTAATGTTAGGGTAGGCGAGATCAATACTGTCGCCGGGCAATGCTAACTGATAGCCCGACTTGGTTTTGACCTTGATCGGAAGTCCTATGATCTCGTAAAGTCCTGTCTTTCCTCCGAAGCCTCCTGCCGTTCCCGTAAGCGTTATGCTCAGTCCGTCGGCTGAGTACACTCTGCAGCCCTCTCGTCCGGGTATGCGTTGTACAAGAGTTTTTGGATTTGCGTCCGTGAAAGACAATACTTTTCCGGCGCATTTTTCTCTAAGAAATCCGATAATGAACACTCTCTTTCGGGATTGGGCGACATGAAAATTTGCGCTGTTAAGCACCTGCCATGCGACATCGTACCCCAATTCGTCCAGCGAACCAAGGATGGTCGCAAACGTCCTGCCTGAGTCATGCGATAACAATCCGGGTACGTTCTCAAGCAGCAGATATTTAGGTTTTTTAACGGCAGCGATTCTGGCAATTTCAAAGAACAGAGTTCCTCTTGCGTCGTCAAATCCGCCCCTTTTTCCAGCGATTGAAAAGCTTTGGCAAGGGAAGCCTCCGCATATAAGGTCGAAATCGGGTAACTCGTTTGGGTTGATTTTTCTTGCGTCATCGTAATACACCTCGCCTTCCGTATCGTACATTGTTTCGTATGCTTTTTTAGCATATCGGTCAATCTCGCAGTACCCGACGCACTCAAAGCCTCCTGCTTTTTCAAGTCCTGAGCGGAATCCGCCGATGCCTGCAAAGATATCGAAATATTTTATCATTTATCACTGATCCTTTCCTTTTTGCAATAAAAAAACGGCTAAGTCTTTTCAAAACTTAACCGTTACATTGACATATTCATTTCTTCGTTTTCTTCAAGATCTTCCGTTTCTGTAATTTCCTCGCACTCAATATTTTCCTCTGTTTGCGTATCATTCTGAGCTTGTTCCTGATCAATTTTATGGAACTGATCCACATCGGGGATAACACCGAGCATTCTTCCGTTGTCAAATTTACAATGCAGAGTTCCTGCATCGTCCACAAATTGAACTATGCCTTTAGTACCTGGTGGAATCGGACGGGGATCGTTATCCATACTGTCAAGGCATATCCGAGTTCCTTCGGGATATCTCTGCCTGAGCATTTCTACCTTCTTTTCGTTGTAAATCATATAACACCTCACATCGTCATTCCCATATCGGGTCTTTGGTCATGTCCTCGGTCTGACTGCTGTTCATTTTTTACTTGATCACCTCCAGTCGTTTTAGATTCCCTTTTTATAGTATTTTTGTTATCGAGCCTCCTTTGAAACAAAAAAAGGCCGCTTTGTCGTTTATCGCATTTCGTGATATTTGACAAAACAGCCTTCTAAACTTTGTGAATGTTTTTTTATAAAAAAACGGCAAGCCGGGAGCGAAATTTGCTCAAAGCCTGCCGATTTGTTTGACAATATTTCGTTGTGTAGCGTTCAAATCCTTCCGGTCGGCTAAAATCGTGAAAAAGCATCCACGGTTTTCACCTTAAAATTTCCGGTTAAAAAGCATGAAAAAAGCCCGTATTTACGGGCTTTTCAACTGGTGCATCTTTTTTGTTCCACCAATATGGTGCGGGTGACAGGACTTGAACCTGCACGGTGTTGCCAATAGAACCTAAATCTATCGCGTCTGCCAATTCCGCCACACCCGCATACAAAACAACATTATTATTTTATCATAAACTCCCTACTTTGTCAAGACCTTTTGCTCAAAAAAATGCCCGATGCTCAAAACATCGGACTGATTTTTTTATAATCTCTTTATATTGTCAAGAATTATCAGCTTGTGCGTAAAACCCTCAAGCTTGTTTTTGATATCACCATTCTTTATAAAAAGGAGTGTTGGCAGTGCTGTAATGTCATATCTCTTCGCAAGATCTGGCTGAGAGGTGATATCACACTTAGCTATGATAGCGGTTTTTCCAAGCTCCTCTGCAGCTTCGTTAAGCCCAGCCTCTGTTCTTTTACAGTGAACACAGGTAGGTGAGTAAAATTCTATAACAAGCGGTTTGTCTGCTGATATCAGCTCGTTGTAATTCTGGTTTGTCAGTTCTGTAAGCATTTTTTTATTTCCTCCAATATATATTATATTATTCATATAGTTTTACTATGAATATAGTGATTATATCACTATTTACGCACTTTGTCAAGAGTATTATCAAACATTTCTGTATATCATATTTCTCATATATGTTAGTTATGAATAAAATGTACAACAATAATAAAGTATTCCTATCATATATGTATGATTTCACGAAAATCATTCATAACTATTGACATTTCCATAAAATCATGTATAATAAAAGCATACTAATCATATCGACTTGATATGAATTGAAAGTGAGGAGCTTAAATTGTCAAAGATCAATAAGCGAATGCAGCGATGTTGACACTGGAACTATCACAGCAATATATCTTAATTGGAGTTGTCAGCTATGTATATAGAATTAAAAAACATTAATAAAAGCTTTGGCGATTTTAAAGCTTCGGATAACGTAAGTTTTGGTATTGAAAAGGGAAAGCTTATCGGTCTGCTCGGACCGAGCGGCAGCGGTAAAACAACTATCCTGCGTATGCTTGCAGGTTTGGAAAAACAGGATAGCGGCGATATTATTATAGATGGTAAAAATGTCAACAAACTTCCATCAAATGAAAGAGGTATCGGATTTGTTTTTCAAAGCTATGCGCTCTTCCCTTTTATGACAGTTTACGATAATATAGCTTATGGTCTGAAGGTTCAGAAAAAAGATAAGAAGTTTATCAAACAACGTGTGGCTGAGCTTCTTGAACTTGTTGGCTTGCCTGACGTTGGCAAGCGTTATCCTGACCAGCTCAGCGGAGGTCAAAGGCAGCGTATCGCTCTTGCAAGAGCACTGGCACCTCAGCCTGAACTCCTTCTACTTGACGAACCTTTTGCAGCTATCGACGCAAAGGTAAGAAAAGAACTGAGAACATGGCTTCGTGATACAATTGATAAAATAGGCATAACTAGCATTTTCGTTACACACGATCAGGACGAAGCAATAGAGGTCGCAGACGAAATTGTTATCACAAAAAAAGGCAGAGTTGAGCAGATAGGCAATCCAGTTGAGATATACCTTGAACCTAAAACTCCTTTTGTTGCTCAGTTTATCGGTCAGTCCGCAGTTATCGAGGACTACAGCAAGCTCAAAGGCTTTGAAACAGCAGAGGGCAAGACTTCAGCTATAATCAGACCTGAGTTTATCGAGATAAACAAATTTGAAGACAGTGAATACCACCCATTTGAAAGCTCTATGGAAGACGCAGTTGTAGAAGATGTATCATTCAGAGGTAACTCTTTTGAAGTAAGAGCTCTGATCGACAATATCTCAATAACGGGAAGATATCCACTTAATGCTTCCCGCTTAAAAAAAGGCGATAAGGTAAAAGTACTCATAAAGAAGCTTTACACTATTGATGAAAACACTACAAATATTCTCGTAAACAAAGCTCTTGATGACTCAGAGCTGTACTATATTTAATAAGGAGGACATTAAAGATGGAAAATAATAAAACAAAGTCCTCTGCTATACAGAAGATACTAAAATGTGGCATCATATCATGGGTAGCAATAATTGCCCTTTGGGGAATAGGATCTTTGAAATATGATGAATATTTTCTTCCAAGCCCAAAGGAAACGATCGACAGCATGAAGGAACTTATCAAAGACGGAACTCTTTGGAGTGACATTGTTGCAAGCATCGGAAGAGTAATAAAAGGATGGCTACTTTCAATAATTTTTGCTGTTCCTATGGGTCTTATTGTAGGAAATTTCAGACCTGTACGCTGGCTCGTTGAACCTATACTTAGCTTTTTCCGATTTGTGCCTGCTATTGCATTGACGACACTCTTTCTAATGTGGTTTGGAGTAGGCGAAGAATCAAAAGTCGCACTTATCTTCTACGCATCATTCTTCCCTATGTTCGTAAACACTATAGCGGGTGTGGCTTCAACTGATAAGCAGCTCGTGGAAGCAGCTTCCTGCATGGGAGCAAAAAAAGCAAGAGTTTTTTTCACAGTAGTTGTACCATCAGCGGTATCTAATATCTACACTGGAATAAGACTAGGACTTAGCTCAGCTATCATCTGTGTTGTGGCAGCTGAAATGCTGGTCGGCAGTGATGGCCTTGGTTATCTTATAAACAGCTCGAAGCTTTATTACAAAACAAGCTGGGCTTTTGCAGGAATCGTCACACTTGCTGTGATCGGCTTTGCTGCTGACAGGATCCTACAGTTTATTGGCAAGAAAAAACTTAAACACTTTGACGTAAAATAATTAATTTAACAGGAGAGATTTAAAAATGAACATAAAAAAGATAATCGCAATAATAGCATCGACAGCATTGACAGCAACTCTTCTTGCATCATGCGGTAGTTCATCAAGCGGAAAAACCGCAAAGAAGGTTACCAAAGACGGTAAAGAGCTTAGCGTTTTGAGAGTTGCGAACATGACAGGTCAGCCAGATCAGTATGCCGACTATATCGGTATGGAGCAAGGAATATTTGAGAAATATGGTATATCTCTCGAAACATCAGAATACGCTGCCGGCATTAACACAGTTGACGCTATTGCAACAGGCACAGCAGATACAGGACTGCTTGCAGATTTTGCTGCTGTAAACAGAATTGGAAATACTCTCAATAACACTAATCTTGTGATTTTTTCAGATCTAAGTTCTAGCGTTTCATATAACGGCGGTCTTTTTGTTGCACCAAAATACAAAGATGATCTTGATGCTTTAGATGAAAGTGAAGGATGGATAACTTCTATTGGAACAGTTTCAGAATACCTCAACTGGCAGGCTCAGACTTATTTAGGACTTGACCCGTCAAAGCAGAAAAACGTCAACACAGATTCCATATCAACTCAAATAGCAGTTGCACATAACGGTGAGGCATCAGCCGCTATCGTTACAGGCTCAGCTATAAAAAAATATGAAGCAGAGGGCTGGACTCAGGTCGCATCTGCAAAAGATATAGGGATAAACGTATCTGCTTATCTTATAACATCAAGCGACTTTGCAAAGAACAATACTGAAACTCTTACGAACTATCTTAAAGCACTTGATGAAAGCGTTAAATACATAAATGACAACTTAGATGAGTCGGCTGAAAAAATATCAAAGAAATATGGAATCGAACCAGATGATTTCAAAACAAACTGGGAACAGTACAGTATTAAACTGGGACTTTCTGAGGAAGCTGCATCTCATCTTGATGAAATAAATAAGTGGGCGTATGAGAATGGTAAATATCCCAACAGTTACAACATAAGGGAATTTTATTATCCAGACTCAGCAAAAAAAGCATTTCCAGATAACGTAACGGCAGACCTGACAAAAGCAGACAAATAAACAAGGAGGAATCAGACATGGGTTATCCAAGCATTTATCCAACAGGAGTTACAATATACAACAAAGAAAAAGCCTACAGCGGCTATACGATCTTCCCGTCCGCTAAAGGTGCTCTGCTCATAGATATGAATGGCAATGAAGTAAAACTTTGGGCTGGACTGGGAGGATTTCCTAACAAAATACTCCCAGGCGGATATGTAATGGGCACAACAGGAGCAAGAGGAGGTAAATATGCATATCAGGATCAACTTGATCTTGTTCAGGTAGACTGGGACGGTCATATCGTATGGAAATTCGACAAAACTGAACTTGTTGCCGACCCGGGTAAAGAACCGGTCTATATGGCTAGACAGCACCATGATTTTCAGCGTGAGGGCAGCACTGTGGGTTACTATTATCCAAATGGTGAGCCAAAGACAGACAGTGGCAATACACTTATCCTTACTCACGAGAACCTCTACAACCACGATATTTCAGATAAAAGACTTATCGACGATAAGATCATCGAAGTGGATTGGGAAGGCAATATAATTTGGAGCTGGCGTGCAAGCGACCACTTTGATGAGCTTGGCTTTGACGAGGCCGCAAAGAACGCATTATTCAGAAACCCTGGCCTTCACGGTGAGGCAGGTGGAGATTGGATGCACATAAACAACTTCTCTACCCTTGGCGAAAATAAGTGGTATGACGCAGGCGACAAACGCTTCCACCCGGACAATATCATATTTGACGCAAGAAACTCAAACATACTCGGAATTATCGAGAAATCAACAGGTAAGATAGTATGGCGTGTAGGTCCTAACTTCAACGAAAGCGAAGCCACAAAGAAGCTTGGCTGGATAATTGGTCAGCACCACCTGCACATGATACCAAAGGGACTTCCTGGAGAGGGCGACCTGTTGGTATTCGATAACGGTGGCGAGGGTGGCTACGGCACACCTAACCCTGCTTCCCTCACAGGCGTGAACAATGCACACAGAGATTACTCAAGAGTACTTCAATTCAATCCTGTTACACATGAAATAACATGGCAGTACACTCCCCTTGAAGCAGGAAATCTGCTTTTTACTGACGCTTCTAAGTTCTATAGCTCATACATCAGCTCTGCACAGCGACTTCCGAACGGAAACACTCTTATTACGGAAGGTTCAGATGGACATCTTCTTGAGGTCACACCTGACCATGAAATAGTTTGGGAATTTGTAAACCCTTATTTCAAGAATTTTGCTGGAACATTCAAAAGCAACATGATCTACAGAGCTTATCGTGTACCATACGAGTGGATACCACAGCTTAAAAAGCCTGTTGAGACCTCTATCGAGCCTATCGACATTACAAAGTTCAGAGTATCAGGTGCTTCTATTGGCGAGGGTACAGGGCTTGTTACAGCCGTTGACGGGATCGATCCAACAAAAGGAGTTCCTCTCACAGGTTCAGGAAATGAAGAAGATGATGATGAACGCATCGACTTCTGTGTTGCTTCTGTAAAGAAAAAAGATCTAGAATAAAATTAATATACATAAGGCAGCTTCTGTAAAACGAGGCTGCTTTTTTTAAGACTGCAGAGAGTTTAGGCTATTTCAACTTCCGTGTTGATAAATGTAAACTTTTTTAGAAAGTATGATATAATATAGTATTGCATTAAATAAAAAAAGAGGGTGTAAAACTTGATCGATCTTGATGATTTTTGGTATATAGTCAGGTCGCAACATTATACCAAAAGAGAAATGGAAATAATATATGGCAGTTTGGAATACGTTCCGCCAAAGCAAATAGATAAACTTTGGGATAAGGCTGTAGACAAATGGGACGATTGGCAAGCTGCACAGCATATAGCTAAGAAATATGATGATGGATATCTTCGCAAGAAGGAATAGCATAAACAAAAATAAGCTGCTACAGAAAAATCTGTGGCAGCTTATTCTATTCAGAACAGTCCTAATTTTAACCTATCAATATCAGCTCCTGATATCTGTTTGTACGAATCCATAAGATTTTGAATCATATTTAATGACGAGCGGGTCGAAGGGTCAGTTACATAGTGTATTGTCGGAGAAAATTTATTATACGAAAAAATGGCTTTGGTTTTATAGGCTTGACCATAAAGAACCTTTCCTCTTAGAATTTCAAATGAATAACATTTCCCGTCTCTTGCAATATGCTTAAATGGTTTTGTTAATGATAATTGCTGGATCTTACATCTAAGTCTGTTTGTCATTTTTGAGCAAAGATCAAGTGTATTGAATCTGTCAACAAAAATACTTCCACAGTCTTTACACAAATGTTTGTGACCTCTTATCTTAAGAGCTGTATAATGTTCATTATTTAGTGCATATCTTTGTTTCAATTTTAGGCGAAACAACAAAAAGATAATCACACTCATCTGCATTTTCACGCAGTTCAAGTATATCAAATTCATCAAGACAAAGCATATTTTGATTGTGGTTTATAAGCATATTCTATCCTTTCATTACAATTTTATCGCAGAGGACAAAGCCTAATTACTGAAGATAAGAGGCAACTATCGTTCAGAGTAGACATCATTATCTGAATTATCTCCTCACTCAAACACTCCCCCGTCAAGCTGTCCGCAGAAATAAAGATCATTCATAGTCGGCTCGCTTATAACAGCGTTTGGAGTGGGCTTTGTCTTTGATATGGTCTTTGACTTAGTGTCCTCATAATAAATGTTCTCGATAGGCAGCAAACCAATATCCTCTTTGGGAATATCCCACACCATACCCCTTATATGCTCAAAAAGCGCCTCTGGGCTGTCATTAGCGATAACAGAGCCTTTGTTAAGTATGATCAGGTCGTCCGTTATGGTGTCAATATCAGAAACGATATGGGTGGAAATTATTATAATGCTGTCCTTTTTAAGTCGCACCATTATCCTCTTGAATTGCTCACGTTCGAATGGGTCAAGACCAGCAGAAGGCTCGTCAAAAATCAGTATCTCGGGGGAGTTAAGGATAGTCTGTGCAATGGCAAGGCGCTGTTTCATTCCGCCAGAAAATGACTTTATCTTGTCATCAAGATTTTCAGACAGATTCACAAGCCCCAGCACACGTCTTATCTCGTCCTCAATAAGCGGCTCAGGCATTCCTTTTAACAGAGCCGAAAATCTGAGAAATTCATGGGCGGTGTAGCTTGGATAAAATGGCTGATACTGAAACTGAAAGCTCAGCTTTTCACGATATTTCTCGCCCATTTCAAAAACGTCCTGCCCGTCAAGGGTCACGCTGCCGCCCGACTTTTTTATCACGCCCGATATGCAGTTCATTATGGTGGTCTTGCCTGCGCCGTTTGGTCCAAGCAAAGCGTTTATGCCCGTATGAAATTCGCAGGTTATGCCCTTGAGCACCTGCTTTTTGCCGTATCTTTTGGATAAGTTTTCTACTCTTAAAACGCTCATATCATCACCACTCCTTATCGGTCAAAGCTTTTTTCATAATATCCGCTGTATCTCCATGCAGTCAGTCCGCTCAAAATCGCTGCAAGATATATGAATACAGCTACCGCTTCCGAACAATCAAAAGCCCTCATATAGTCAAGGTTGTTAAGCTGCCCATTTACGCTTGTGACAGCCGCAAACATATAAGGCGAAAGTGCTCCCACATAATGTGCGGCGGCGGACATGACCGCTATCAGCCCAGAGGTCAGCATAACATATTTTTTCACAGAGCGCACTTGCTTTGCCACAAGCACGAAAATGCCGTAGGTTATAAAAAGCGACATAAGCCTTGTGACATATAGCCATATTATTGTGCCTCTAACAGTTAGCATTAAAGGCGCAAGGTCAAATTGCCACACGCTTTGTAAAGATGAGGTGCTGTACTTGCTCTGATGTAATGTTCCGCTTATAATAAGGTCTGCAAAAAAGCTCAGTGTGAACATTATAAATATCGCCACTGATAAAATTATCTCCCGTGACTTAAAAAACGCTGACGAATTTTTAGATATCTTTATCTGCTGATCCATTCTCTTTTCATAACTATCTGCAACAAAAACGCCCACAAGCAGAAGCACAAATATAGGCATGATATCTACCGCCTGCAATTCAAGAAACTTCAAAAACGGCTCGTCATTTATCACCTGCGGTGTTGGAAAGGCGGCGTAAAGTCGGCTGTTTTTCACAAGGTCAGAGGGAATATTAGCGTCTGTTAGACCTCTTCCCGTGCGTGCATAGCTTCTGATGCTTTCGACCATAAAACAACTGCGAAGCTCTGTTTTATATTTGTTCACGGCGGCTGTAATGTTATTATTATAACCGCTTGCGTAACTTCTCATCTCATATTCCGTTATGTATTCGTCACACTGTTCAAGGGTCTTATCTGCGGAATTTTCTATAAGTTCATTGTATATCTCCGCCGTTTCTTTGTTCATATAGGTAAGATTATTTGAAGAATCAAAGCTCCGATACACTGTGAATTTTGCGGAAGCTGAAAAAATTATCACTATGACAAAAAGCAGCCAGAATTTCTTTATGAGCCGTGAAGTCTGATAACTATACATACTTTTCATTATCCCACCTGCCTTTCAGCAAGGAGATATGTCCCTGCGACAAAAAATGCGGTCATGATGAATATGATAGCAAAATAAACAACGTATTCTCGTGCAGGTATTCCCCAGAAATTCATATAACCTGTGTCATTGAGCATATTGGTGTAATTGCCTGTTAAAATGTCAACGGCAGGATTGGAAAGACTTGTGGTTTTCAGATATAATGGTACAAATATTGGCACAAGACAGACAGCTCCTGCAAGTATGGTCTTTCTGCAAAGCATTGAAAGAAACATAACAATACTTGCGGTGAAAAGCGCATAAACAAGTTTTGCGGCAAATACTGCAACTAGATATCCGCCAAAGCTCATATTCGCCGAACTTAGTTCAAAACCGCTCAGATATTGCAATGGCATATCAAGTTTAAAGCCGTTTGTATCGTAAATAAAAAGAGTTATAATATCCACAGTGTAAATTATCAAAACAAGAATTATTACAGCAACAAAGCCGGTACAAAGCTTGAAAAGTGAGAATTTCCTCACGCCCGTTTTGGTTATTCCAAAGCTTTTTATCCTGCCGCTTTGTATCTCTGATGAAAAAATGCTGAAAAGAAGCAAATAAACGCCGAACGATATCAAAATTTCCGATGACATATAGTTTTCAAAGCCGTCAGCGGCTCTGGTGTCAATGATATCGTCCGACTTTTTTAGGTCTGTTATCACGGCGTTGTAATCGCTGATGAGCTTGTCGGAAAGCTTCAAAGAATACTCATCCGTAACGCCACGCCTTGCATTTCGGCTGTAACCTCTCACACGCTCGGATATGAGCTTCAAAGAGTTTTGCTGAGCGTAAAGCTGCCCCTCAATAAGAGAAAACATACTGTCAAGTCCTGCGCCTGCTTGTGAATTTTTCTGAGAGAAATCTATTATCTTTTCCTCAAGTTCCACAGGCAATTCAGCCTGCTTTACACCGCCTGTGTTGTGGTTATTCTGATAGTCGTTTATCTCGTTGTTAAGAGCGTTTTGCTCATCAGCAAGCTTTTGAGCGTCTTGGCTTACAGTTTCCGAGCCGCCTTTAAGATAGGTCATGTATTTTTCGCCATAAGCATAAGAAGGTCTGAGTACAGATATCAAAAAGGCGCAGGAAAGCAAAGCCAGCAATAAGCTTATCAAAGCTGACTTCGCCATATCTTTTCTTATCATAAATCTGAGAAGTTTCAAATCGTCACACCTCAAACATCAAGCTCTTACATTTCTGACTGTATCTCTGCATATGTATCATAATCCCATTCGCCGTTTGAAATAAACTTGTGCAGTTTAAAATCTTTATCCACAAGATAAGCGGCTGTATCAGCGTCGGGATCATAGGTCGAAAGCAGGAAATAATCCTCACAGTTATTGAATATTGTCATATAGTCGATATACTCATAGTCGTAAAAATACTTTTCATTGAGCTTAGCATCATCAATTATCTTCTGCGGTTTATTATCGTTATCAAGATAATAAAGCACATACTGATACATTTTGCCATTATCATTTGGCTCACGAACAAGCACTATCATAGTGTTATTGAAATACTGAAAATATCTTACAAAAGATTTGTCTTTAAAAGTGCAAACTGTGTCACTTTTTTCATTATCCTCGTTATACCTATACAGCTTGTTTTCGCCATTAGAGTAATACACATCTCCGTCGGCCGGATAATACATATACGGCGTATTTTCGCTTATCTGAGAGCCAACATCAATGCCTGTATCCTTGACGTTCTGAGGGTCTGAAAGTGGAGCTATAAATAGGCGGACTGTATCCGTCTTTGGGCAAAGCCTTGTAAAATAAAGCTTGCCGTCGCTTATGTAATAGGTATTGGCTTTTGTTATCTCGCTTTTGTCAGAGTTTTTGAGAGCGTATTTATATAGCGAATAGCCTGTGCTGAATCCGTTCTCGTCGGTCTCGCTCTTTTTGTATTTGCCCTCAACAAAATAGATATCTCCGTCTTTGTCCATAGACATACAGCCTAATATGCTGTCCTTTGGTGCAGAATACACTTCCGTGACTTCACCGCTGTTGTAATCCACTGTGACAATGCTGTAATCTTCTTTTTGCGTAGCAGAATTATACACTGACCTTACAGCGTATATAACGCCGTCATATATGGTATAGCAGGACAAGTTTGAATACTCTTGAAGCTTGACCTTTATCATTGCAAGGCTGTCGGATTCGATATCATATTCTGCAATGCCGTCATAGGTTTTGTAATACACAAAATTGTTTGCAAATGCAGTAGAAGAAGCTTCAGGACACAAAAGGTTTGTGGGAGAAGCAGAAAGTTCTTGTTGACCCTTTTCAGAAGAAACCGCCTTATCGGATTTTGTGCCAAGAGAAATGAAAAGTGTAACTGCAACTGCGGCAATTATAACTGCGGCTGTTGCGATAATAATTTTAGTTTTCATAATTCACACTCAAGTTCTATTATTGACTATCAACGGAAAGCGTTGTGCTGTAATTGCCATGTACCTTATCATTATAAATATGTACAGTTTTTACTAACTTTGAAGATGTACAACCTTTTAACCCAAACGAATGCTCAATTTTACCTGTGTCAGAATGAGATGATCCACAACCAGTACCACCAACAGAGGCACTTGCATAAACATAACCGCTGTATTTACAATTTGGATTGTAAACATTGTTATTGTTACTTGATGTCCTAGTCCAAGCTTGACCAGCTACAGTTGAATTTGTTCTTATTCCTGTTACAAAACATGAAATATAAGCATTTGAGCCAGAACCACCAACTGCTCTGCCGTATTTTATGGCTTCATACGCACTAGCCCCAATAGCCATAGAACTCATCATCATAACAGCAGCACACATAGCTGCGATCCTTTTTACGATCTTTTTCATATTAAACGTCCTTTCTTATTATAACATCCAAATATTTGAATGTCAATGTTTTGTTTTTTGATTTTGGATTATATAAATTTTATTACTGCATTGGAATCACCTGTCCTTTCTGTGCACAGCCTATTATTTTAGCAGGACACTGTTTTGCTGTAAATAGTTATGGTCTCATAGGCAGAGCCATTATAGACCTTAGCAACTGTCTTTACACGATAAGTACCGCTGCTTAAAGACTCTTTGGAATTTGAAGAAATCGCATACCAACTGTTGAATGTTTTTGTCCAACTACTGTATTTATTCCATGAAGATCCATTTTTCTTCTGAAGTGTTTGAGTTATAACGATTTTAGTAGTTGTACCTGAAATACCACGTACAGTG
>OIEL01000419.1_pt1 | contig 24875 bp, 28 predicted proteins | sample 1581731 | NCBI WGS metagenome assembly OIEL01 (sample SAMN01760977, study PRJEB22395) | human gut metagenome | reverse complement strand
CAGATTTTAAAATGTCAGATAACATTTATTATCTTGATATAACCAAAAGTCTGCAAAGAGTAAAAAATTATTCAGATGAAAGCAATGGTAATAGTACTATGCTTCATGAAAGTGGCACTAAAACCGAAAACTCCAAAAGAGAAATTCCACTTCCGCCATATCTTTCTGATATTATTGCAAAGCATTTTGCCGGACAAAAAGCGGCAGCAGATGCTTCTTTCGGATTGTACAAAACTGATCCATACATAGTCTGCAATGAAATTGGTAACTATATCGACCCGAGTACTTATAGGAAATGGTTCAAAAGTATTACGGAGAAGGTCGGTCTTTCGGGGCGAATTACTCCTCATACCTTACGTCACACCTTTGCTTCAACTGCATTAAAATGCGGTGTGGACTTGAAAAACATTTCTGATGTACTTGGTCATTATAGTACCAGTTTTACTGCCCGTACTTATATTCATACTGACCTTAAAGGAAAATATGAAGCTATGACCGCTATGTATAAAGTTTTTGAAGGAAATGAAAGGAAAGATGATGATGAATCTAAAATGCTATCTTGAAAATATATCGGATCTTCCTCTATGCTCTGTACCCAATGGAAAATATGCAGTAACTACAATTGGAAATTATATGCTTAATAAAAAGCCTATAGTTTTCGATGAATCGGCGGCTTATGTACGACTTGCTGCGCATTATGAATACATAACTTATGAGGATATTCCATCAGTAATCCGAAATATTATTGTTCCGGCTGACAGACTATCTGTCAGTTCAGGAGCTATCAAGGAAGCGATAGAGAGAGTCAAGGATTCTCCTGAACTGCAAGTTGATTTTGAGGAAAAATCGAATAGGAATCTTATTCATTTGAATAACGGTATTTATGACATTCCTTCTCAAACTCTTAAACCACCAAATTTGGATTTCGGTTTTAATTATAAGTTAAATTTCAACTATGTACCGGAAAGCGAACGCAGTCTTGATATTTTCGATAATTATATCGAAACCAGTATTGGTAAAGAAAACAGAGAGTGCCTTCTTAGGGTTATTGGAGCGGCATTGTCATCAATAAGGGACTTTAAAAAGACTGTTATTATTTTAGGCTCTCCCGACAGCGGAAAATCTAAAATCCTTGACCTTATTAAAATGGCTGTAGGCAAACAATATGTGACTTGCAAGCCCTTTGATAAGATAGGTTCCGAAAAGGCTATCGCTTCATACGTAGGAGGCAAAAGAGTAAATCTCAGACGTGATATAAAGCTTGGAGTAATTAGGGAAGACGACGGTTTTAAATCCGTTATCAGCTGTGAAGAAATCACAGGAAGATCGCTTTATCAGAATGAAATTTCTGTTATTCCTAAAGTGATGTGCATTGCTGCAAGCAATGCTTTTCCGAGGTTTAAAAATGCTGATGACGCTTGCCTTAACAGACTGGTTATCCTTAAAATCAAAGGATTTAAAGGTATTCCTGATCCGTATTTTCCTGAAAAACTTTTTGCTGAAAAAGACTCTATTTGTTCATTAGCAATTGACAGACTCAAAGAATTTGTCGATTCAGGATACGACTTCTGTATGTCAGAAGAATCCAAAAAGCTTCTTGAGCAAGAAAAATCCAAACTTCACACAGTTGAAATCTTTATTGAAGAACATTACGAACTTGATTCTAACGGTTCTGTTTCTTCCGTCAGACTTTATGAACATTATAAAGAATGGTGTAGAGATAACGCTATTGATCCGACCGGAAGGAATACCTTTTATGATGAGGTTTGTCAGTTTAATATTGATATAACCCGTGATAAGGTTTGGGTTGATGGTAAACGCATTAACGGTTTTATAGGATTAAAACTCAAGTCAGAAGACCATGAAAACTTGATTTTTACCAGAAAATAAGGAGGATGTTTTTAATGAAAGAAAAGAGTATTCAAATACGTGTTAGTGAATCTGAAAAGTCAGAAATAACACAAAAAGCCAATGAAGCCGGACTTTCAACAAGCAACTACATAAGGGCAATAGCTCTGAAAGACGACAGTTTAAAGATTCTGGCAAACGGACAAGATGCAGCAGCTGCCATGATTGAACTTCAAGTCGAAATTCAACAAGCCGTTCGTGCTGATAAAATTCCAGACAACTTAGCTACAGAATTTCTCAAAAAACTTGAAGATTTATCAAAGACCTTTGCTGAAATTCTGAACCAAACGGACGATATTTCATTCGGCGAGGAGGAAGAGTAACATGGCTATACTTAAAAAAATCTCAGGCAATAATATGCTTAGATGCTATATAGCTATGATATTAGCCTATATAAGAGAAGGATACAAGACCTGTGACGGTCAGTACTGCGGTACGAAAGGTTGCTGCAACGATAATCCTGCACGGGATTTTTATTCTGTGAAAAAAGCATTTCACAAAACCGACGGCAAACAGGGAGAGCATTTTGTGCTCTCTCTTGAAGCCAATAACAAGGCTTCTTATGAGGAATGCATGGCTGTTGGCTATGAAAATAGCTGATTATTTTGAAGGCTTTCAGGTTGCTTTTGCTGTACATAAGGATACCAATAACCGACATATGCACTTTGTGGTAAATTCCGTATCATACAAGGACGGTCATAAATTTTCACAAGGACCAGACGACTTAAACAAATTTAAAACATACTGCAACAGGATTCTTGACAGCCATAATTTTGACATCATAAGAACAAAAACTTACGAAATGTGCGACAATGAACCTTATCCTATTAATAATGGATTTGGGTTTATTGAAGCAGCCGAAAACACTCCAAAGTCCGAATCTGAAATGAATGTGATAGTTCCTTTTGATGAGAATAATTACGATGATGCTGAATGCGATTATTCAGAAGATTCATCTTATGCTTATAATTACTATTATAACAAAAACGAGTACTACAAACCTCAAAAACATAAAAAACATAAGAAAAAATCAAAAAAGGAGAAGAATAAAATGAGCAAGAAAAAATCTTTTGTACCGGAGATTATTGATAAAGAAGAGAATAATCTGCAATTGGATAATCCGGATTTTTTAAATGAGAACATGCATATTATTGCAGTAGATAATTCCAAAAAATGCAGTATAAAGGTGAAAACCAAAGAACAAGCTGCATATCTTGCAGGAACGTTATTCACATCAATTGATACTAATAATGATATTCAGCAAGGTATAAGCGATTTATGTCAGGCAGCAGGCAATGGTAAAACGATACGCTGCATTATCAACAATTCAAAAAATTTGTCAATTGAGATTGATGATGAACAGTAACCTCTATTTTTTTAAAAAAACCTGGACAACTGGACAAATTATTTTTCTTTTTTATATCCATATCAAAACAAAATTTTCTGGCGTGGCTGTACGGTAGCTGTATTTTTTCGTTTTTAAAGCAAAAAATATCGCCCTCTGAATTGCTTCAAAGGGCGTATTTACGTTGGTTGCGGCGGCAGGATTTGAACCTACGACCTTCGGGTTATGAGCCCGACGAGCTACCTAGCTGCTCCACACCGCGATATATAAGTTTCAAGTACTTAATTATTATACCATATTAAAAAAGCTTTGTCAAGCTTTTTTTTCAAAAATCCGTACTTTTTTTAGTACGGATTTTTATAAAACAAATTTTGCCTTTATTTTTTTGTAATATAGAGCGGCTTTTCTTCACCATTTATTGATTTAGCAGTAATTTTAATGCCTGTTACATCAGGATTTGAAGGCACTTCAAACATAGGTTGCATCAAGACGTCTTCAATAATAGACCTAAGCCCTCTCGCACCAGTTTTCTGAGCAATGGCTTTTTTAGCTATCTCCATTAATGCATCGTCTTCAACAATTAAATCTATATTATCATAATCAAACAATTTTTTATACTGCTTAAGCAATGCATTTTTTGGTTCCGTTAAAATTTTAATCAGAGCTTGTTCATCAAGTTCGTCAAGTACAGTAATTATAGGCAGTCTTCCTACAAGTTCCGGCACAATACCAAATTTAACCAAATCCTGAGAAATAACTTTATGAAAAATATTTTTTTTCATTTTCTCTTTAGAATTTATTTCAGCGCCAAAGCCCATTGCAGACGAATTTATCCTTTTCAGAATTGATTTTTCCAGACCGTCAAAAGCGCCTCCGCATATAAATAAAATATTTTTAGTATTTATCTGAATAAATTCCTGATTCGGATGCTTGCGACCACCCTGAGGAGGAACATTTGAAACAGTACCTTCAATAATTTTTAAAAGCGCCTGCTGAACACCCTCGCCGCTTACATCCCTGGTAAGAGATGTATTTTCTGATTTTCTGGCAATCTTATCAATTTCATCAATATAAATGATACCTCTTTCAGCCGCTTCAATGTTAAAATCAGCAGCCTGAATAAGTCTTAACAAAACATTCTCAACATCGTCGCCGACATACCCTGCTTCTGTAATAGTAGTAGCATCGGCAATAGCAAACGGTACGTCAAGAATCTTTGCAAGAGTAGACGCCAAAAATGTTTTTCCAACACCGGTAGGCCCAAGAAGCAGTACATTACTTTTCTGAATATCCACATCATCGTCATCATTATTCTGACTGATAATTCGTTTATAGTGATTATATACAGAAACTGCCAGCGTAATTTTAGCTTTATCCTGACCCACAACATATTCGTCCAGAACAGACTTAATTTCAGCCGGAGTCAGGAGATTTATTGTCGTTTCATCTCCTGATTTATTCTTATTTTCATTCTTTCTGCTAGTTTTAGTTTTAGCAAGCGGACCCATTAACAGTTCATAGCAATAAATTACACATTCATCGCAGATATTTGATGCTCCGGCAGTAAAAATACTCTGAACCTTATCTTCGCTTTTTCCGCAGAAATTACAGAATTTTATTGGTTTTTCCGGCATAACTTCCTCCCCGATTATCTATGCTTGATTACCTTATCAATCAGACCGTATTCCTGTGCTTCAGCAGCAGTCATAAAATTATCACGATCAGTATCACGGCAAATTTCTTCATAGGACTTTCCAGTATTTTCACTAAGAATTCTGTTTAGATTTTCCTTAGTTTTCAATAAATTATCGGTTCTTATTTTGATATCGGTTGCCTGACCCTGAAGACCTCCTGATATAAGAGGCTGATGAATCATAATTTCACTGTTCGGCAGTGCAAGTCTTTTTCCCTTAGTGCCGGCAGACAGCAGAAATGCGCCCATAGATGCAGCCAAACCAATGCAGATAGTTGATACGTCGCATTTTATATACTGCATCGTATCGTAAATTGCCATACCTGCAGTAACCGAACCGCCGGGACTGTTAATGTACAAAGAAATATCCTTTTCCGGATCCTGTCCTTCCAAATGGAGCAATTGTGCAACTACAATGCTTGCCGTAGTATCGTTCACTTCTTCAGAAAGCATTATAATTCTGTCATTAAGCAGTCTTGAAAAAATATCATAAGAACGTTCTCCGCGGCTTGTTTGTTCCACAACATAAGGTACTAAACTCATATTTTCTCTCCTTTTCTTAAGGCTTATGCCTTCTATATCTCTATTATCTGTATTACAAAGTCGGCTGCCCGATAAGGGCAGCACGATTATAAACGAACTTATTCAGCAGCTTCGTCTTCTGACTTTTCTTTTTCAGTACTGATCGTATTATCAACTACAGCATTTTCTTTTACAAATTCAATAGCCTTTGTAACTCTCAAATCTGTTATAAAATCATCCATAGGAATTCTGAGCTTAACGTCCTCAAGAGACAAGTTATTAGCGTCTGCCACTTCCTGAAGCTGACTGTCAATTTCTTCTTCTGCCGGCTGAATGTTTTCCATATCGGCAATTTTTTCAAGCGCAAGTCTCAACTTAACTTCATTTTCGGCTCTTTCCTGGAATGTTTCTCTGAATGAATCCATATCCATACCTGTATACTGAAGATAAATATCAACACTCATTCCCTGCTGCTTGAGTCCATGTTCAAAATTTCTGATTAAGGAATCTACTCTATGATCAAACATGCATTTAGGAATAACTCCATCAGCAGTATCTATAAGAGTCTGCATAATGTAATTTTCAAATTCAGATTCTGCTCTTGTTTCAGCCTGTTTTTCAAGCTTTTCTCTTAAGTCGTCTTTCCACTCATCAACTGTATCAAATTCAGTAGTATCCTTAATAAGCTCGTCGTCAAATTCAGGATATTCAGATGCATTGATTGCATGGATCTTAACCTTGAATACAGCTGGCTTTCCTGCATATTCTTCCATCTGATAATTTTCAGGGAATGTTACGTTTATCTCAAATTCATCACCGATTGAATGACCTACGATCTGTTCTTCAAATCCCGGAATAAACTGACCGCTTCCCAATTTAAGAGGAAATTCGTCAGCCTTACCGCCTTCAAACGGAGTACCGTCCATAAAACCTTCAAAATCTATAATAACCTCGTCCTGAAGCATCGCCGGTCTGTCATCGACAGAAACAATTCTTGCATTTCTCTGCTTGATCTGTTCGATTTGAGCGTCAATATCCGCATCAGTTATATCCTTGACATTTTTTGGTGCCTTTATACCCTTATAATCAGCAACGGTAATTTCAGGCTTTGTAATGCAAATTGCTTTAAATTCCACACCGTTTTCCTTGTCGGCAGAAACAACTTCAATTCTCGGAGTATCAACAAGAACAAGTTCTGATTCTTTAATTGCGTCAGGCATTTCTGAGTTGATAAGACCGTTGATAGCTTCCTCATAGAATACGCCTTCACCGTAATACTTTTCAACAAGCTTCTTGCTTGCCTTACCTTTTCTGAAGCCGGGAACAGTTATACTCTTCTTTTGTCTCTGATAAGCTTTTTCAACAGCTGCTGAAAAGGCTTCAGCGTCTACTGCGAATACCAATTCATGTGTATTTACGTCAACCTTAGTTGATGATTTTAAACTCATTTTTAAATCCTCCAATTTATTTATAGGTGCATACCTTTTTCATTATATCATATTCAACTTTTTTTTTCTACATAAAAATTCGACTTCTACATTTTTTACAAATTATAATATTTTCACAGGCTTAAATTGTAAAAAATCACTAGAAATTAAATTAAATTTTATACCGTCCCGTTCGCCGTTAATTGAATACTTTATTGACGGTCCGTGAAGATGTCCATACCAGCAATATTTTACTCTGTATTTATATAGCACATCAAGTATATCGGGATTACAGTTATTTCCGTAAACCGGTGGATAATGAAGAAACACAAGCGGTTCAAGCTCTTCTTTCAAAGCTGACTGAATAGAAGCCGTAAGCCTGCCTGCCTCTCTAGCCAATACTTTTGCATCCTGTGGTTCTCCCGGCATATTAACCCATCCTCTAGTACCGCAAATTCCATAATTTTCATAAACAAAGTGATTATTATGAAGAATACTCAGAGAGGAAAATCCCCATGAGGAAAAAGTATCTTCCATTTTTTTGCGTGAACACCACCAGTAATCATGATTTCCTTTTAAAAGGATTTTCTTTCCTGGCATTTTTTCGATCCAGCAAAAATCCTCATAGGCGTCACGGATATTCATAGCCCATGAACTATCGCCAGCGAGCACAACGGTATCTTCAGAAGTGATATGCTCATTCCAGTTTTTTTCAAGAAGCTCCATGTAATTTTCCCAGCCTCCGAAAATATCCATTTTCTTATTGGATACGCTCAGAGCAAGGTGAAGATCGCCAATTACAAATAACGCCATTACGCCAGACCAAAATCCTTCATAACGTAGCTGTTCATATCAGACTTTTCAATAGAACCTGTAAATCTTCTTTCCTTGTTTTTCAGATCAGCAAGAGCAGACGGAACAGTAATATCAGAAAGCTCTGCAAGCCTTGCGACCATATCATACTCGTCAAGATCTGACTTTTTGCCTTCAATTGCTTCAAGAACGCTTGCACTGAACTTATATGGACTAGCTGTTGAGGCAATTAGAGTTTTTGTTTCATCTCCCGTAGCCTTTTTATAGTCCTCATAAACCTTTACAGCAACTGCTGTATGAGTATCGCATGTATATGAATACTTTTTGTAGATCTCGCTGATAGTGGCCTTTGTCTGTTCGTCATCACAGTAACCGCCGAAGAATTCTTCTTTAAGTACTTTCTTAACATCGTCAGTCACTTCATATCTTCCTGTTTCTGCCAGACTGCCAAACCATTCTCTGATCTGAGCGTCATTCTGATCTGTAATCATATAAAGCAGTCTTTCAAGATTGCTTGAAATAAGAATATCCATTGACGGCGAGCATGTTGCATAGAAATCTCTGTTTCTGTCATAAACGCCTGTTTCAATAAAGTCTGTAAGAACCTTGTTAACGTTTGAAGCACAAATAAGCTTGTTTATTGGAAGTCCCATCTTCTTAGCATAGTAAGCCGCCAGAATATTTCCGAAGTTACCTGTAGGAACAACAACGTTAATTTTATCACCCAGTGCAATTTCTCCGCTTTCAGCAAGGGACGCATAAGAAGAAATATAGTAAACGATCTGCGGAACAAGACGTCCCCAGTTAATGGAATTTGCGCTTGAGAACATAAGTCCTGCGGCATTCATCTTTTCCTTAATTTCCTTGTCTGTGAAGATCGCCTTTACACCGTTCTGACAATCGTCAAAATTACCCTTTACTGCGCATACGCCTACGTTTGAACCTGACTGTGTTGTCATTTGTCTTTTTTGCATAGGACTTACGCCGTCCTCAGGGTAGAAAACGAGAATCTGAGTTCCTTCAACATCCTTAAAGCCTTCAAGAGCCGCCTTTCCGGTATCACCAGAAGTTGCAACAAGAATAATAATTTTCTTGTCCAGATTAATTTTCTTTGCTGAAGTTGTAAGGAAATAAGGCAGAATCTGAAGAGCCATATCTTTAAACGCACATGTAGGACCATGCCACAGTTCAAGCATATATGTTCCGTCAAAAAGTTCTGCTATTTCAGCAATATTTTCAGTTTCAAAATTCTTTGTACTGTAAGCGTTATCCGTACAGTACTGAATTTCTGCATCTGTAAAATCTGTAAGGTACTTCTTAAAAACATAAGCTGCTCTGCATGAATAATTAAGGCCTGACAGATACTTGATCTCGTCCATAGTCAGTTCAGGAATAGATTCCGGAACAAAAAGTCCGCCATCCTCTGAAATTCCCTGTGTGATAGCAACTGCACTTTCAACTTTAATATCACTGTTTCGTGTACTCTTATAATACATAAATACCACCCTTTTTAGTATCAAACGCCGGAACCGTCATAGGCGTTTTTCATATATTCAAGACTGACCCCTTCGTCCTCAGCTGTAACAAAAGCCACATCAAACCTAGGCTGAAGTTCGCAGTCTGTTTCCCTTAAATATTTTTCTGCGGATTTTATTATCCGTCTTTGTTTTTTTATGCCAACGCTTCTGCTAATTTCAACTGCTTCCAATTTCCTGAATTTTATTTCAATAAAGCATATGTATTCCCCATCAATGGCAATTATATCAGTTTCTCCGCCTTTAACGGTATAATTTCGAGCAAGAATTTTCATGCCCTCATTTTCAATATATCTGCATATCTGAAGCTCGACATCACGTCCATAGTTATTTTTTTGCATAAATCTTTTTCAAAAACGAAGGTCTGTGTATAGGACAAGGACCAAGTTCAAGTATTTTTTCTCTATGAAGCTTTGTACCGTATCCCTTATGCTTTTCAAATCCGTATTCCGGATACTTTTTCGCCATTTCAAGCATATACCTGTCCCTTGTAACCTTAGCAAGTATTGAAGCCGCCGCTATGGACGCCGAATTACCATCGCCTTTTACCACAGCTCTTACCTCGCACGGTACATCGGGAGTTTTATTACCGTCTGCCAATACAAGCGCCGGTTTTGTTTCCAGACCTAAAACCGCCCTTTTCATTGCGAGCATTGCGGCATTCAGAATATTTATTTCCTCTATTTCCGCAATAGTTGCTCTTGCAATACAGTAATCTTCTGCCTTTTCAATAATTTCATCATAAAGCTTTTCACGCTTTTTTTCCGACAGCTTTTTACTATCATTGAGCCCTTCGATATAATTGTCAGGATTTAAAATTACCGCCGCCGCATAAACATCACCGGCAAGAGGACCTCTGCCTGCTTCATCAACGCCGCAGAAAATTCCAACGCTGTTTCTGACTGCCTCATCATATTCCCACAAAGCGTCCATTACCGCACCTCCGCCGGTAGCTCCAAAGTAAGCCTGCCTAGCTTGCCGCTTCTGAATTCGTCCAAAACAGTAATTGCTGCTCTTTCAGTATTGACTTCTCCGCCGGAAACCAGCATACCCCTTTTTCTTCCCACGTTTTCCAGCAGTTCAAAGCCTGTTCCCTGAGTATCAATTTTATATCGCTCTTCAAGAGCCTGCGGATATAATGACGAAAGATTTTCAAGAAGAAGAGAAGCAAGGGCTTCAATATCAAGAATATCGTCCTTTACAGCGCCTGTAAAAGCAAGTTTTCTTGCTACTTCCTGATCTTCAAATTTAGGCCATAAAACGCCGGGCATATCAAGCATTTCAACATTATCCCCAAGCTTTACCCATTGTTTCGTACGGGTAACTCCGGGACGGTCCTCAACCTTAGCCTTTTTTGACTTCGCCATTCTGTTTATAAAAGAGGATTTTCCCACATTAGGTATGCCTACAATCATAAGTCTCAGAGGAGCGCCTTCAATACCCTTTGCACGGCGTTTATCCATCAGTTCTTTTAAAAGCTGATTCCTGACTGCCGGAAGAAAACCTTTTATTCCGTCTCCGTTTTTACAATTACACTTTATAACCGTAAAACCTTTTGATTTATAATGATTTATCCATTTTGCCGTAGCGTTGTCGTCTGCCATATCAGCTTTATTTAAAATAAACATTCTCGGCTTGTCCTTAACAAGTCTGTCCATCTCCGGATTCCTGCTTGATTCAGGTACTCTGGCATCAAGAATTTCCACAACGCCGTCAACAAGAGAAAGATTTGACTGGATCATTCGTCTTGTTTTTGTCATATGTCCGGGAAACCACTGAATATTCCCCATTTCTGCCATAAATCAGTTCCCCTTTCCCTTTATTTTACAGTACCAAAGTCTGAAAACGGATACATTCGCAAAATAACTTTTCCGATAATATCTTCCTCAGATACAAGTCCCACATCTGAATGGCGGCTGTCTTTGGAAATATTTCTGTTATCTCCCATAACAAACACATATCCATCCGGAACAGTAAGCGGATATTCAAAGGCAAATTCATCTCTTGTTGTAGGTTCGCTTATATAATTTTCTTCCAGGACTTTTCCGTTAACATAAACGATACCCTTTTCAAAATCAATATCTATGGTATCTCCGCCTTTGGCAATTATCCTTTTTACTATTTTACAGCCCAGTCCGTCCTTTTCAATAACACGATCATCTTCGCCGATAAGATTGGCTTTTTTATCATCTATAACAACAATGTCTCCGGTTTCTGCACTATAACCTGCACTCATTACTAGAAGAGTATCACCGTTCTTCAGAGTAGGTTCCATTGAGCCTCCGGAAACCGACGCTATTCCCATAATATAAGTGAACAAAAGAATAATTATAAACGAAACTGTAATGACCCATTCTGCCACATCGAGTATATCATACAGAACAGATGATCCGGATTTTTTACGTTTTTTCACTGCCGGAGTTATTTCTTCAGTTTCAGAAAAATCCGGTTGGGAAATATTTATCGCAGCTTCTTCAGCTCGCAGCTTTTCAGCTTTTTGCTTTTCAAGCTTTTGCCGACGGATTTTTTCAATTTTTTCCGCAGTTATACGGCTTGATTCAATGATTTTATCATCATCTGGAATAACTGCAGTTATTGCCGATGCTGATACTTTCTGCTCCGGCATACATTCAAGGTTATCCGAAGAGGACTTTACATCGTTTTTTTCAGCATCTTCCTGTCTGTTTACAGTCCGTACAGAAGCCCGAGCTTTAGGCTTATAAGCACCGCTCCTAGCCTCCGCAAGTATACTGTCAATAAGCGCCTCACGTTTCTCCTTCGTCATTTTATTATTTTCCAAATCTTGTACTCCTTAATTGCCGTCAGTCAAGTACAGAAAAATTTTCAAAAGGATAGAACCGCAGTAAAGCCTTTCCAAGAACATCTTCTTCCTTGACAAATCCAACATGAGCGTCACGACTGTCAGTAGAATTGTTTCTATTGTCACCCATAACAAAAATATAACCTTCCGGAACTGTTAAAGGATATGTAAACGCTCCCGGATCAAGTCTTGTAGGTTCGCTTATATAATTTTCCCTGAGCACTTCTCCGTCAACGCTAACCTCTCCGCTTTCAAAATTAATATCAATGGTCTGTCCGCCCACGGCTATAACTCTTTTAATAAGACGCTTGTCTAAACTCCCGCCTTCAACAATATTTGTAGTTCCCGCTTCATAAACATAGGAGTGCTCATTTTCTATAATAACAATATCTCCGGCTTTAGGAGTATACAGAAAAGTACTCATAATAAGCTTATCCTTATCATTAAGAGTAGGTACCATTGATCTTCCGTCAACTGTTACAGGTCTTGCAACAAAGGTAAATAATAAAAGTACTACAAAAACAGAAGTAATAACCGACTCACAGATCTCCATAAAATCACTGAATGTACTTCCTTTTTTTTCCTCTGCGTTTCCCTCTGTATTTTCAATAATCTGCTGCTCTTCCATTATCTTGTCCTCGATTTCATAAATTAATGGTAATAAAATTTATTAAATGCACTCGCACTCAATATTGCCTAATAGCAAAAAAGGGACTTTAACGTCCCTCAAGAAGGCACAATGCCTTCCGGCAGGATTATCTGCCGGAGACCGCCTTATCTTACTTAATAAGTTCTTTGACCTTAGCCGCCTTGCCAACTCTGTCACGAAGATAATAAAGCTTAGCTCTGCGAACCTTACCATGTCTTACAACTTCAACCTTGTCAACGACAGGTGAATGCAGCGGAAATACTCTTTCGATTCCGCAGCCGTGAGCAACACGTCTTACAGTAAATGTTTCGCTTATACCGCCGTGCTTCTTTGCGATAACAGTACCCTCAAAAACCTGAATACGGCTCTTATCGCCTTCCTTGATCTTTACATGTACCCTAACAGTATCGCCGATTTCAAACTTAGGCGCTTCAGTTTTCATGCTTGAATTGCTGATCATTTCAAGTGCGTTCATTGTTTTTTCCTCCTGATTTCCGGCATTCTTACCGCACTATATGAGACTGTACCAATCTCTGCGGCAGCGGACTGCCCTGTTTAATGTCATTTAATGGCATAAACTCTCGCACAGCATATTGCCTGCGGATTTAAATGCTTTAATATCATACCATAAAATAAAAAAAATTGCAATACCTTTTACAAAAAATCTTCATTTTTTTCAGAAATTACCGCTATTCTCTCAACTGATTCAATTTCCACGTCCGTACAGCAAAACGGTACAAACAAATCGGTAACCAGAGACGGATTAATATTTTTTTCCGTTCCTGCCGGAAGTCTCAGGACAAGTACGAATCTACCGTCCTGAAATTCTTCGGATATAATTTTTATATCCGGTTTTAAATCTATTAGCTTTTCACCTTTTCGCTTGGTTTTCTTGACAGTATTTATCTGCTCCTGTTCCATAAAGCGTCTGAATTCAGACTGCAACTCACTTCCGATACCCTTGAATGTAATTTTGAAATCGGCATATTTTATAGCGGTATGCTTTGTTTCAGGAGTATAAATTTTTACAATTTTTATGCCTTCGGGCATAACCTTGTTAAGCTTTTCCTTTACTTCTTCAAAAGGTACTTCCTCCGTAAGATTAAAATCCATTATCTCAACAGAACTTTCATACCCTAAGGAAAGAGGAAGGGCAAACATTATATAAATATGCGGATTAAAGCCTTCAGTATACCACACTGGAAGTCCGGAACGTTTAAAAGTTCTCTGCATACAGCGATTTAAGTCAAGATGGGAAATATATTTGGCTCTTCCTCTTTTTTCAAATACTGCTCTTACTTTATTCAAAACAAGCCCTCCCGATTTCACGGCTTACTCCGCATGCTGAACATTTATTTCTGCAATGCTCAGTAGTCTGAGCAGCTCTTGCCTTTTTATTTTCCCTGACCAGAAATTCCTTCGAAATATAGTAATCAAGATGATCCCAAGGCATTACCTCGTCATATTCCCTTTTGCGGCTTGCATAAAATTCCATTGTCAATCCGCATTCGTCAAAAGCTTCGCTCCAGTTATCAAAATTAAAATGCTCTCCCCAGCTGTCAAATTTGCTGCCTTTCTGCCATGCTTTATAAATAACCTGTCCAAGACGTCTGTCGCCTCTTGCCAATACAGCCTCTAGAATACTTGTAGACGGATCATGCCAGCTTGCCTTGATTTTTTTCGATGAAATACTGTCCATAAGAACCTGCTGTTTATGCATTATTTCTTCTCTTGTTGCCTGAGGTTCAAATTCAAACGGAGTAAAGGGCTTAGGCACAAACGTTGCAGTACTGATAGACACCTGAACGCCCTTTCCTTTTGGTCTGTTGGGAATTGAATAAAAAAGATCTACTACACGCTGTGCAAGTTCAATAATACCTTTTATATCCTCGTCAGTTTCCGTAGGAAGTCCCATCATAAAGTAAAGCTTTACGTTTGTATATCCGCCCTCAAAGGCAGTACGGCAGGTTCTCATAACCTCCTCTTCAGTGACATTTTTATTTATAACATCTCTCAGACGCTGAGTTCCTGCTTCGGGAGCAAAGGTAAGTCCGCTTTTGCGTACTTTTTTGATTTCGTCCATAAGCTCTTTTGAAAAATTATCCACTCTCAAAGATGGTAAAGATAAATTCACATGTTCCTTTTCCGTATACGGTATCAGTCCGCCTATGATATCGGCGATCTCTGAGTGATCGGAAGTACTCAGCGACGCCAGTGACAACTCCTCGTATCCGGTATTTTCACATAACGCTTTTGCCTGTCCGCACACTGTTTCCGCTGATTTTTCTCTGAACGGACGATATAAAAATCCTGCCTGACAGAATCTGCACCCTCTTATACAACCCCTAAGAACCTCCACAGACGCACGGTTATGAACTATATCAGTAAACGGCACTACAAATTCGTCCGGATAGAAAACCTTATCAAAATCGTCAATAATACGCTTTTTAACTACTGGTACAACGCCGTCAAGAGGAACCGTTCGGCTGACTGTACCGTCCTCATTATAAATAACATCGTAAAGCGACGGAACGTAAATTCCCTGAATATCTGCGGCTTTTCTTAAAAATTCCTTTTTGGTAGCTCCCTGACTTTTCATTTCCTTATACAAGTCCATAAGTTCAAGGTTTACTTCTTCTCCCTCGCCCAAAATAAACAGATCAAAAAAATCTGCCAACGGCTCGGGATTGCATACGCAAGGTCCTCCGGCCACAACAATATTAAAAAGCTCGTCGCCTCTGTCCTTTGCAAAAACAGGAAGTCCCGCCAAATCCAGCATATTCAAAACATTTGTGTATGAAAGCTCGTACTGCATAGTAAATCCGATAAAATCAAAGTCCTTTACGGGATCAAGACTTTCTAGCGCATAAAGAGGAATGTTTTCTCTGCGCATAATTTCTTCAAAATCAATTCCTGGAGCAAATACTCTTTCGCACCAGTAATCCTCTCTCTGATTGGTAAGGGAATAAAGTATTTTCATTCCAAGATGCGACATGCCTATATCATAGGAATCAGGAAAGCAAAAGGCAAAGCGTACGCTGACTTTTTCTTTATCCTTTATAACGCTTCCCGATTCACCGCCTATATATCTTGCCGGTTTCTCCACACTCATCAAAATTTTGTGACTTAATGCCAATTCTCTTTCTTTTATATCTGGATTATCGTGCAAATCGCATGATAATCCAGGCGTTTTTATGTCTTGTAAATCCACGTTATTCTCCTCTCAGACATATGATTCTCTCTTTATTTTTCTAATGGGAAAAGCTCTGTTTTTTTCTTTACACAACTAATGGCCACAATTTTTTCCGACCACTAAAACTCGCTTAATACATACTCAAATCTTAGAAAATTTACATTAATCTTTTTATTATTGCATTCATAACCCAGAAATTAACACTCGCTCAGAAATTTTTGCAATTCTTCTACAAACTGTCCTATATGCAATCCATCCACAAAGGAATGATGTGCCTGCACAGAAATTGGAATCAAAACTTTTCCATCTTTTTCATAGTATTTTCCCCAATCAAAAAGAGGTGTTGCATTATCCTTCTTTCCGGAGTTTGTATGTGATATATGAGTGTATGTAACCCAAGGCATAGGTGAACATTGGAAAACATCATTTCCTAATGGTCCTGTAAAGTATGCTTTCTGTTCATCTGCTGTTTTTAATGCCAATTCACAGTATTCCTTTAAATCATCTATCATTGGAACATTTACTACCTTGAATAAATTAGTTTCCTTATTCAAATAAGTAAAGGCAGTATCTATCCTATCATAAAGAACTACTTGTCCGTCTACAAAACGATAACGAAAGGCTTCTATTTTGTTTGCACATTTGCATACCGCATATACCATAGCCAATGTAAACGATATTCCCTGTTCCTTGACCATACGCTTAAAATCTGTAATATCTGCTTCAAATGTTATACAAAAAGCAGGTTCAATACTGTTTCTAAAAACCATGCAGTGCATTGCCCTTTCCCATGTTTTTTCATCTATTATCTGATATGAATTAGACATATTCTTATCCCTTCAAATTTCAATTTTTCACTCTCTGCAACTTCCCGACAAGCAGGAAGTTGCCACTACTATATCTACTTACTCTGTATATGTTCCACCCGTATTTTCTTGATTGAGAGTTCCCTCAACTTCAATCAACAGGCATTTAACCAATTCGTTACATATTGGACGATGCTTCATTCCTTTAGGAATTATTATAAAATCTCCCTCGCATAAATGTGTTAATCCGTCCTCAAACTCAATATCAAATTCGCCCTCAATACAGTAGAACAGTTCATCAGAATTTTCATGTATATGAAAATCTAAAGTTCTATGTTCCGCTTGCAATACATTTAACATATGGTTATTCAATGTACCCACCCTCTTTATGATTCCCCACACTCCCAAATATAAATCAATTTAATTCATCAATTCTACCAGACTGTATGATTTCAAGATTGGCTTTAATTCGTTCCTCTGGCCAATCCCACCATTTCAGTTCCAACAACCTTGCAATAGTCTTGTCATCAAATCGCTTGCGTATAGGCTTCGCTGGCACACCACCGACAATTGTATATGGCGGTACGTCCTTTGTAACCACTGCATGAGTTCCAATGATTGCTCCATCTCCAATCGTTACTCCAGAAAGAATTACAGCTTCATAACCAATCCATACATCATTACCAATGATAATATTTCCCTTATTATCCCATGCATCCGTAATATTTGTCACATCTAAATCCCATTCTTCAAAAAAGATAGGAAACGGATAAGTCGATAAGGATTTCAGAGAATGATTTGCACTTGTGAATATAAATTTTGCACCACAGGCAATCGAGCAGAACTTTCCAATCACAAGTCGGTCATGATTGACCGAGTAATGATACAGCACATTATTCTTTTGAAAATCACACGGATTGTGAGCAAAATCGTTATACATTGTATAATCACCAATCTCAATATTGGGATTAGTAATTACATTTTTCAGATAAACTGTTTCGGTATCACCTGTACGGGGATATATTCTATTTTTCGATATAGCCATGTTATAACCTCCAAAAATTTATTAAATATGCTTGACTATATCGGTTACTACAATACAACGCTTCACCCTATATCACCTCAAATCCAGATTGAATTTGTCGCTTTAATTTCCCAGTATATTCATATAAGCTGGAATTGTTATTTCCGATTCGGTTTTCTTTTAATAGCCAACAATTTAATATAATCATCAAGTACAGCAGTATCAGTCGGTTCAAACATTACCCATTTTCCATCATGATAAATTTTTGCTTCATCATATTGCCTGCAAACGGCATTAGAAAGAGTTGTTCTTATATCTTCAAATTTTGTTCTTTCATCTTTCCCAAAGATAATCATGAAACCAACGCAATTACTTTTCGCATATAGGCAACAAAGTGTTTTACCGCCCCTACGATATTTATATTCGTAAGTCCAATTCTTACCACCAGTATTCCATAATCGTTCCATTTGGTATTTTTCATCAATAGCCGAACATAACTCTTGCCAGACTTCAAACAGAGATTTTCCGAGCAATTCAGTCATTGTTGATGGAGACGGTATATTTTCAAGCATAATATTTCCTCCGCAAATTTCGATTTTATCGTATTGTCTTTTTCATCCAATTATCCAAAAAGGCAATCTGCTCATCTGTATGAAACCAGTGTTCCCCATTTTTCATTACAGTCAAATGTGCATTGTGACTACTAACAAATTCATTTACTATTTGGTGAGATACGAGGTTATCATTTTCTGCATATAGGATTTCTGTAGGAACGTTCCATGTTATAGGGTTTTCCCTAACAAAGCATAAATATTTCCATGATAATGTTTCCCCAAAGTCCGTAGGGATTTCTCTTTTCTCACTCAGCTCCTTCTCCGATACATTTGCCCAACTCATCATGTCCAGTATAAGACGTTCCATATCAAGTACAGGTGATATAAATAACGCCTTTTCAATGTCACAATTCTGCAATGTGTGCATTGCAAGATAAGCCCCTATGCTGTTTGCAATTAAATAAACATAATCGTATCTTTCATTTGCTTTGTCATAGACTGATTGAATTTGATTTTGTACAATCCACGGGATATAATCATTGTAGTCTATCCCAATAATATCAAAACCCAAACAATTTTTCTTGTATTGTTCAGCTTCTAAATAGCTTCCGCCTTTTCCGTGAATATATAAAATTACTTTTTTCAAAATATCACCTCTGCAAATTACGATTTATTTTTTATAAATCAGTTGTTATTCCACACATACAAATACATCCATCACACTGGAATCTTTATCAACATTTTAGTTATTCGACAATACGAATGCTATAAACATTAGTAATTTGTGCAGGATATGATTCTGCGATCGAACCGTCATATTCAATTTCCAAAACATCTCCGACTTCCGGCTCCGGTGAGGGATTAATATTTGTAATAGGAACTGTTATCTGGTCTGCACTGTTCAATTCTGTACTTCCGTCAACAGGTTCGACAAGGTAATAGCCATCACGTACTTCTAATATAGTCGCTTGGAATGTGGCTTTTCCGTTTTCGTCCACTTCTGATCCTCCGCCACTGTACGTTCTGCAAGCGGTAACTGCCAATATAGGGCTCAGCGTTAAAATTAGTAACAGTTGTTTTCTCATAGCATATGGTCTCCTAAAAAGTAGATATTCATATAAACGCAGAATCATCAAAATAGTTCCGTTTTGTGTATTAGTCCACCATGTATTAGCTGTTTAAAAGTTTTGTCAAATCCTCCACGGATGCATCCATTTTCACAGAAATTTCTTCCATAGTCATGCCGGAAGAAAGAAAACGCTTTATCACCATTTTCATATCCTCGCCAACCTCTATGATATGCCCATCCAAATCGTAAAATCGGATCACTCGCTGGCCCCAGCTATGCTCGATCACTTCTCCCAGATATTCAATGTCCGGGTATTCTTTCAGTTTGTTCAGGAAACCGTCAAAGTTCTGTTCCTCAAAAACGATTTCCGCATTGTTGGATTTTTTTAATATCTTTTCTTTCGGCAGATTTACAAGCCAGTCAAAATCCTGCTGCAATGCCAGGCCGCAGGTAAAAGCAATGTTTCTGCCGTAATCCTGAAATACTTCCAATCCGAATAAATCCTCATAAAATTTTCTTGCGGTGTTAATATCTGCCACCGATATAAGCATACATACGTGTTTCATGCAAATACTCCTTTCAGACTGTGATTTCCCGTTTTCACAAAAGTTGATTTATTATTCCATGTAAGTTCAACCGGATTGCCACAGGTCTTCACGGTTGAAAGTTCATTATACCATAGAGCAGCCTGTATCTCCATTCTTTGTTGTGCCGATTTTGTTCAAGCTTAATCCTATCGGTATTTTCCGTGATACTTTCGGAAATAGGTGTGAAAACAGATGGTCTTAATATAATGGAGAAACGAGGACACTACGGCCCTAGCGGCTATATTTTCCCGATGTACGCTTCTTGGTTCTTTTTTCCTCCTTCCCATAGTACCCTCCAATAATTAAACTTTAAGTTTAATTATACGCAAAAAACAACTATTTGTCAATGAGGCATAAGAAAGCCTATTTCTTTCAATTTTCAACAAAAGGACACCAAGACGCAGCGAACACTGCGTGTTGGTGTCTTTTTCATTAAACCATGCGCTTACGAATCCTTTGATAGAATAAAGCTGCTGCCATCATCAGCATTCCCGCAACGAACAGCCACAGCTTTGCAGTGTAGCTGCCCGTTATCATAGAGAACAGATAAAAACTTCCCAGCTTTGGCCCCATACCGATGTTGAGTGCGTAATAAAGCAGCGGCGGCATGTATCCGATGACTGTATTTCCCGTCAGCACGGAAGTCAGCATGCCCATGGAGCCTAAGAATAGGGCATCCGCTATTGTTCCAAACGCCAAAATCGGTGCTACATCACAGCTTTGCATTTTCATATATATGGTAAATACGCAGATTAACAAGGCGGCAATTCCCACGGAATACACCGTTCGTATCAGGTGAACTTTTGCTGTGCTGCAATACTTGGAAGACACCAGATCGTCGATTTCTTCGTTCTGCTCCGGCTGAAATACCGGCGTCAGAAGCACAATGCCAATTAAAGAAACAAACATCTCCAGCGGCATGGCTGCGGAATTCCGATCCAGATTGGCTGTGCCAATGAGGAATGGAGTGACAAGGCATAAAAGAACAGCCACTGCAATGGATAAAAGTGCATTATGCCTGAGATTGATTTTTGCGATCTCTAATACCAGAAACTGCTTTTTGGAAGAATGCATTTCCACCGAATTTCCCCTTTCTTTTTGCTTCATAGATTAAAATTGTGAGTAAGACCAGTACCAGAGAGATTCCCGCTATTAGCAGCCTGTTCTGCACAAGATTCTGGAAATGATCCAGATAGTCCTGGGTTCGGAACAAGGAATCTGCCCCCGCATTGTGGCGAGGTGCCAGACGAAACAGGGAATATCCCGAATGAACGGTTTTGATTCCCAGATTGACGTCAAACATCCACCAAAGCCCCTGTACTGCAACGGCAATGGGCGTACCGGTCAGCTCCGTCAAAAACATGCCAATGGCTGTGGAAATCATCACACTGGGCATCAGCCAACCGAAATCATACTTGAGGGGAGCCAGATAATCCAGCTGCATTCCGCTATAGCTGCTCCAAACCATCATGTTTGATACATAGGATAAAATGATTACCGGAACCATGACTGCGATAACAAGCGCCAAGTACCGGATAAAGGTCAGTTTAGCAGCGGACGCTTTCTTTGTATAGATAAGCGCCTCCATGTTAGCACGCCGGTCCTTCATGCTCAGGATGACCGCCAGAAATACCGGCAGGATTGACAGCACCATAACGCCTGCATAGTCTGAGAACAGACGGGCATAGCCGCCGGTCACTCTATCGGAATTGACCGCAAGGTCGTATTGCTCTTTTGCCTCCTCATAGGTCAAAGGAACCGTTCCGTACCCAATCAGAGAATCGACAGCGTAGTTGGAACCACCACCCAGAAGATCGTCCGCCTGCCCCATCAGCTCTTTAAATCGGGCATAGTCCATATCATCTCTTACTGCAAATGTCATCTTTTCAGGACTGCTCTGCTGTTTATCATCCGAACTTATGGTAAAGCCTCCATTACCGTCCTGCTGCATACCATCCCCGCCGATTTGAAAGGTATAATTGTCGGAACCGCCGGGCGTAATCCCTGCTACTTCCTGCAAAATTCTTTCCTTATCATTCCCTGTAATCTCAGAAAGGATTTCGGCCATTCTTTCCTGCTTGTCTTCGCTGAGCTTTACATGCTTGATAAATCCAATGGGATACGTCGTATAATTATTATTACTAAACTCGGTCAACAGGTCTCTCAACGCAGCCGGCATAATCTGTTCTGCTATTTCCTCATGTTTAAATCCGTAACTGCCGCCCGGCTGAGGTTCCTCAAGGAGATCTTCATGAAACCGGAATACCCCCTGAGAGAACAGACCAATCACAACAGCTGCAACGAAAATCAAGTATGGAACGGATTTTACAATTTTTTTGATTTCCTGCAACAACAGCATTACCACTCACCCCCAATTTCACCCAAAATCTCTCGAACGCCGCTGGAGTGGAGATGCAGCATGTATGCGTCCTCCATATTGGGTTCACATGCCTTTGCACCTTGCATCAAAGTATCCGCAATAAATCGAATGTGAACCTTGTTGCCCTGAGTGTGCATACTGGTGATGGTAAGCTGCCTTTTAAGCTCTGGAAGCTCTCGCTTAGAAGCTGTCATGGTAAATACTCTGCCTTCTGCTGCCTGCAAAAGTTCATCTACTGTACCGTTATAGATGACCCTGCCCTCGTTGATGATGGCGATATCCTCACAAGTGGCTTCAATGTCCCCTACAATGTGGGTGGACAGAATCACAATCTTATCTTCGGCGATTTCAGACAGCAGATTTCTGAATCTGACACGTTCCTCCGGATCCAGCCCGGCGGTAGGTTCGTCAACAATCAGCACCTTAGGGTTATTGAGCAGCGCCTGGGCAATTCCAAGCCGGCGTTTCATGCCGCCGGAAAGCGCTTTTACCTTTTTGTTCCGGTGCTCTGTCAGATTCACTTTTTTGAGTAGTGCGTTGATTCGTTCTTTTCGTTCTGATCCACTGAGTCCTGACAGGATTGCCAGATATTCCATGGCTTCCCCTACATTCATGGATGGGTACATGGAAAACTCCTGAGGCAGATACCCGATAATCTTGCGAATCTCTTTGGCGTTTTCTATTGGAACGCCGCACACGGTAATTTCTCCGTCCTTCTTTTGAAGTAATGTGGCCAATGTCTTCATCAGAGTGGTCTTGCCAGCACCGTTGCGACCCAGCAGACCAAACATACCCTGATGAATGGAAAGATTCACATCAAAAAGCGCCTGCTTCTTTCCGTAAAATTTATTCAACCCTTTGATTTCTATAGAATTGTTCATTTGAAAAAGCTCCTTTCTCCAGATGGTTTCTCATCTGATAGGTATAGTATAAAGGGAGATTTTCAACTTTTTATCTACTTGTTAAAAATATTTTGTGAAATAAATCGTCATTTTATATGCTTAAACAGGCAGCCACCAATAATGGATGACCGCCTGCTAAAGTAATGATATTTAATTGTAACATATTATGTCACTGTCTGAACGCCACGGTAATCACCGCCCCATCCTGATTGCTCAGTCGGATATATCCTCCATGTTTCTCACAAAGGATCTTGCAGATATTCAACCCCATACCGAAATGCTCGTTATCAGTTTCCCGCACTGTTTTGTAAAACGGCTTTGTGGCATTCTCCAAATCCTTTTCCGCAAATCCAGCTCCATCATCGGAAACAGTCAAATACAGATAACCATCTTGCAACTTTGTCAATACCTTAATCTTTTCCTTTGCAAACCGCACTGCGTTGGCAAGCAAATTCTCAAACACCCGCATAACAATGGTAGTGTCTATATTCAAATCAACATGCTCGTCACCAATAACCTCACAGAAAAATGTTTTCCCGTTACACACGGCTTCTCCGGTTTCCCTGAACTGCCTGCAAAGCGCATCCATCGTTACAGGCTGCCGAACAATCATAATATCCTCCAGCCGCTGCCGCTCCCCCATGGTTTGCACATACTCTTCCAGCCTTACAATATGCCGGTACATCATCTTTGAGGTATCACTCACTTTTTCAGCTGTCATTTTCGGCGCATATTTCCGCAGAAGCTCGATTTGCCCCTTCAGAACCGTAAGCGGTGTTCTCAGGTCATGGGCAAACGCTGCATTCAACCGTTTACGTTCCTCAATCTGCCGCCACATTTCTTCATTGCTTTCCTGCAGCGCCTGACGCATTTTCTCGAAAGAAACACACAGCTTTCCCAGCTCGTCCTCTTTATCATAGATGATTTTGAAGTCCAAATTATTTTCGGCAATCTTACCAGCGGCATGATCCAGTATAGTAATAGGCTCCTGTAGTTGTCGTTTATAAAACAGAACACTGGTGACTGCAATACAGAAAATAAAACAAATTGGATACACACCGACACTCAAAAATCCAAGAATATTATATACAGTTCGATCTGTCGGCGTAAAATGATCCTTTAAATTCAGTGGCGTCTGATAAGATATATTTACTTCTGTCTTATCAAATCCAATCACCATTTCGGGATTGGATACTCCAAATTGAATTTGATATTTTTTATAGTATCTGGACTGCCCCCACTGACAAAAGTTTGATAGAGCTAAGGATAACAACAACGCAGAAAAAATACAAACGAGCATATATATGGTGAATGCTGTCTTAATAGATTTTCTTTTAAAGAAATCTTTCATTTTACCCATTTGTATCCCACTCCCCAAACCGTTTCCACATATGGTTTTGTAACTCTCGCCGCCAGCTTCGTGCGAATTCTGCGGATATGTTCGGCTACCACAGAAGATTCTCCTTCACTGTCATAGCCCCAAACAAGTTCATAAATCCGTTCTTTGCTGAAAATCTGCCCAGGATGGCTGGAAAGAAGCTCTATAATATCAAACTCCTTTTTTGCAAGAGAAATTTCTTCGCTATCAAAGTATAATCGTCTTTCAGTATAGTCAATCGACAACTTATCATCAAACCGGACTTTCGG
>OIEL01000417.1_pt1 | contig 24976 bp, 17 predicted proteins | sample 1581731 | NCBI WGS metagenome assembly OIEL01 (sample SAMN01760977, study PRJEB22395) | human gut metagenome | reverse complement strand
ATCTTCAGCTATGACTGGGATTTATCCGAATTTGACGGTACACGGCTCAATTCTGAGTTCGTTTCTTTTTTAAAAGAAGGAGATTGAATCTACTCCTGTGAGCATCTGTGTGCTTGCGGAACGTTATGGCGTAAAAGGACAGACTCTTCGTAAACAATACAAGGAGAAAATCAGTGATTACCGGAACTGGGACCAACTCGAACATGCGCATGACTACCTCCTTTATCCTGAAAACATTGGAGAAAACCTTTCTTTGGATGAAACTTGCCTGAGCAATGGAGATGTTTATACGATTCTGACCAATAAAGCAGCCAAAGGCCGTAAGGGGGCTTTAGTTGCAATGGTTCGTGGAGTGGCCACAGATGCGGTAAGCGGAATCTTGCGCAGGCTTCCGCACCGGAAACGGCTGTCTGTCAAGACTGTCACTACAGATTTATCTTCAGCCATGATGCTGACGGTCAGAAAGGTGTTTCCTGCCGCAAAGCTGATCAATGACCGTTTTCATGTACAGCAGCTCATGTCTGAAGCTGTTGACCGGTTAAGAATACGCTATCGGTGGAAAGTACTTGATGCGGAAAATCAGGCTATCAGGGAGCACCGTCAAAAGAAGAAAGAAGCAAAGAGTAAGGCGGAAAGGGAGAGAATAGGGAAATGGGAGCCTGAAAGAATGGAGAACGGAGAAACCCTGCCACAGATAGTAAGCAGAAGCAAGCATATTATACTGAAACACTGGAGCAAATGGAATGAACAGCAAAAGACCAGGGCTGCCATTCTCTTTGATAAATTCCCCAAGCTTCTGGAAGGATACAGCCTTAGCATGAAACTGACAGACATCTTCAACAAGAAGTCAGGTCCCGATGAAGCAAGGCTAAATCTCGCAAGATGGTACAATGAAGTGGAAAAGTTTGACTATATGGAGTTCAACAAGGTACTTGATACCTTTTCAAACCATAGTACGACCATCATAAATTATTTTGAAGAACGATTGACAAATGCTTCAGCGGAGTCGTTCAATGCTAAAATCAAAGCTTTTCGAAGCCAGTTAAGAGGGGTGGCTGATCTGAAGTTCTTCATGTTCAGACTGGCTAGGCTATACGCTTAAAAGAAAGCTTACCAACCAGGAAAATCCGCTGACCCGGAAAACCTCCCTTTTAAATATCAAAAGCGGTGATTTTTAGAGAGTATAACATAAAGGTGATTACGTTCTATCAATCAATGGATTAATGGGAGAATAGCCTGCTTTCATATTGAATAACGACGCTGCAAAAAGCATATTTGGACAAGAGTATCGTTACTTAACCATTGTCTCCCGAAAGGCAGAGAGAGATTGGTCTCAGTAGGTTATTGTTCAATGTTTTACGTTGTTTCTCATATCTTCTAATAACTTAATAAAGAATAACTTTGTGCTGAAGATATTGATTGCATTTGTTGCCTGATGACTGTTTGCTATTTTCTTATACACGGTTGTGTGGCGGAGGTGATTTGGCATGATACGCTTAACCCGGATACTTGTTATGACGGGTGGAAAGTGAATGAAACATAGCCATTATAGGGTTGTGACTATTCATCGAATTATAAAGAAAGAACCCATTGTTTGACAAAATTGGAAAAGTTAAAGAAATAATGCAAAAGGGCATGTAGTGAGGTGATCTGGATCATTCAAATTTTGAAGGACTGACACCATACACTTTCTTGAAGAGGCGCGAGAAATATGGAATATTGTTGATGCCCACGCTGGTGGCTACCTCGTTGATATTCATCTCACCTTTACGGATGAGTTCGGCGGCTAGTTCCAGGCGCTTGTCACGAATATAGTCGCTGGGCGACTTGCCCGTCATCTCCGCTATCTTATTATGTAATGTGGTACGCGATATCTTCATCCTTTCAGAAATGAGGTCAACGTTCAGTTTAGGATTGGAGAGGTTTTGTGCCACAATAGTGTTGAAAGTGTCACGGAAAAGCTTGTCGCGGGCTGTCATGACGAAGCCGACCTTTTCTTCTTGTTGCTCGCTGATGGGTTCGGGCTGGACGACATGGTTCGACTCTGCAGTAGGCTTGGCGTTTTTTTTCAGCAGTTGTTCGCAGCGTGCCAGCAGCAGTGGTATGCTAAAAGGCTTTGTGATGTATGCATCGGCACCTGCCTCTGTGCCACGCAGCTGTCGCTGCTCGTCAGTGAAGGCGGTAAGCAGGATGACGGGCAAATGGCTCAATGCCTTGTCGGCCCGTATCTTTCGTGTCAGGGCTATACCGTCCATAACCGGCATCTGTACGTCGGAGATGACAAGTGAGGGTACCCTGTGGTCACTTATCCGCAGTAGAGCTTCCTGGCCGTTGGCGGCTATCTCCACACTGAAAAACTTTTGCAGACAGTCCTTCAGTAGCGAGGCCACGTCGGGGTCATCCTCAACGATGAGCACATGGTGGTCGGGATTGTAGGGTAGTGGACTCGTCTCTCGGTAGTATTCCTGCGTGCTGTATTTTTTCATCCATTTTTCCTCTTCCCTAAGTATCTCATGTCCTTCGGAGAGGAAGTCTTTTTCGTTGTAGATACTCTTTTCGGTAGGCAGTGTCACGCTGAAGATACTGCCCTGCGGCTGGTTTTCGATAAAGCTGATCTGGCCATGATGCGTGCGTGCTAATTCGGCCGATAAGTGGAGCCCCACGCCAATGGAGTCGCGCAAATAGGTACCCTTCACGAAGCGCTCAAAAAGGTGGGGCTGCTGCTCTTTATCTACCCCGATACCGGTGTCGGCCACAGAGATGATGATGTGCTGAGGGGCGGGCTGTTCCACTCGCATGATGATACTTCCGCCGGCAGGTGTGTATTTGAAGGCATTGGAGAGCAGGTTGTAGACTATCATGTCGAGATGGTTACGGTCTACGGGCATGGTGAACGTGTGAGCGAAGGTACGGAACTGATAGTCAATGTTCTTATCCTCGGCAATGATGCGAAAGGCGGCTGCCTCATCGCGCAGGAACGCTATGACATCAGTTTGCTCCAACGACAACGACAACCTGTCGTTCTGCATTTTGTAGAACTCAAGCAATTGGTTGACGAGTCGCAGCATGCGGTCTGTACCTTTCTGCATCTGTGTTACAGGAAGCTTCAGGTCGGCAGGCAGGTCCTTCATTTGCTTGGTGCGGTTGATAGCCGCCTTGATGATGGTCAGTGACGTACGGAACTCGTGGCTGATATTGGTGAATAAGCGCAGCTTGTGCTCCATGAGTTGCTGTTCCATCTTTACCTTGTTACGCAGGCGGTTTTCGTGCAGCAGATGACGAATCTCCATATAGACAAGTGTGCCGATGACAATGAAATAGAGAAGAATCGCCCACCACGAGAACCACCAAGGCTGACTGACAGTGAAGTGTAGTATCTTGGTCTCCGGCAGCCATTCACCGTTGGCGTTCTTCGCTTTCACCATCAGGGTGTAGATACCTCGCGGCAGATGACGGTAGGATGCTTGACCCAAGCTTGACGGCTCGCTCCATTCGCAATCGTAGCCTACCAGACGGTAGGTATATTCCACGCCCAGTGCGAAATAGTCAAGGTTGGAGAAGTTGATAGTGACGTTATTCTCGTTGTAGTGCAATCGCAGCTCGTCGTTCAGCGGTATGTCCTCGCCATTCACTAAGATGGAGGTCATGACGCACGGATGCTCGCTCTCTCCAGCCACCTGTGTTGCCGAAGTCAGGCTGAGTGGTAACATGGCCATGCCATAGCGGGTACCCAGTAGCAGGCTGTCGCCTACGATGGCGATACCGTTCTCTTGACAAGCGTTCGATAGCGAGTTTTTACTAAGGGTGATATTCCGGCTCTCGGTACCATTGTCCACGACGACACCGGAGCTCGTCCCTTTCCACAGTCGCCCACTGTCATCTTCGATGATTGACACCTCGCCTTTTTCTGCCAGAGCCGCTGCCAGCGAACCGTTGCGGCGCACGAGAAGTGCCATGGTGTCATTCATGGCCGCCATCACCCGTCCATTGTCACCCATGACGGCTCCATTCAATTCCATGTTCTTCTGCTGGCGGTTGCCACCGTTTATCTGCCGTTCAAGTTTCCTGGTCTGTAAATCATAGGCAAAGATACCGTTCCTGAGGGAAAACAACCACAGACGACCATCGGGAGCGAAGTGCAGGGCGTTCACTCTGCCTATCTGCTCGGGCGAGATGACTGGCTTGCCGTCAAGCAGTATACCTGCCTCGCGAGTGGCCATCCATACGTGGTTCTGGCTGTCCATCAAGGCATCGATGACATCGTCGGGGGCTTTGCCCTGCGAAATGACGGCAAGCCTGTTGTCAACAATGCGCCACTGGTTTACGCCGTTAGCTATGATGAGACGGTCGCGGCTGAGACGCTTCACCAGACGGATGCTGTTCACGCGGTCTTGCAGGTGTTCGTTGTCAAAATAGATGAATCTTGCCAACAACCTGCTCTGCCTGATGCAGGTGGCGCCCATATACTCTTCAGAGAGCCAGATGTTACCATCGCGGTCTTCAAAGGCTGTGACGAGATAGTTGGAACGCAGCAACGACACCTTACCCGCCTCATGGCGAAAGTGACTAATATTACCTGTCTGGGGATCGTAAAGAAACAGACCGTTGCCGTAGGTGGCTATCCATGCCTTACCGTCACGGGCAGTAATCACGGTGAGACGCTTGTTCACGTTTATACCGTTCATGCCACTGTATACCGGGATGGGTACTACCTTTCCAGTGGATATCTCAGGGTACATCAGCATTCCATTGTTGGCATCAAAGCGCATGCCTCGGTTTTGATTATCATACACGTTATACCCTTTTGTACGATTCGGATGAAGAGGAGCGGGCGGGGCGTAAACAGTAGTCGCCAATAGTGTCTGAGTATTGATGGCAATAGTGGTACCATTGCTCAGCAGAGCGGTTATCTGGGCGCCTTCCTGCTGTAGGTTATTCACTCGTCCCATGCTGTGTTGCTCCGTGTCCAATCTGACGCGGCGGAACGTGTATCCGTCGTAGCGGAATACACCACGCAAGGTTGCGAACCACATTACGCCTTGCTCATCTTGGGCAAAGTCGCAAACATAGTTGTCGCTCAAGTTATCTTTTGTATTAACATGGTAGGCCTCATAGTTCTGCGCCGACATGGTCATCGGCAACATCAGGGCAAGGAATATTGCAATAGTCTTCATAGTATGAAATTTCTGACGGTAAAAATATAGTTTTTTAATCAGAAAAGCAAATAATTTAACCAAATGCAAACAATAAGCGCAAAAGCAGCCTTAATTTTGTATAACAAATCAAAATCCTAACAACAAACTATTAAATATAAAGAAAATGCGAAAGAAAAACTTAGCCATAAGATTAGTCACTATCTTTATGCTACTTACTCCTTCTCCCTTATCCACTGCCTTCAGTTCCATACACGTTGCGACTTGCATGGCCCAGCAGTTCGATAAAGTGGTTGACAACACTCCAGACTCTATAGCCAAGGCACTCTCGGCACGTCCTGCTCCCGGCAGTACCCGCAAGGGCAGCAATCCCGTGCTGTTCCTCGTTGGAAACAGCACTATGCGCAATGGCACACTCGGAAACGGCAATAACGGGCAGTGGGGCTGGGGTTACTATGCTCCGCAGTATTTCGACGCACGACAAATAAGCGTGGAGAACCAAGCGTTAGGCGGAATGTCGACCCGAACATTCTATACCGACCTATGGCCAGCTGTTCGCGATGGACTGAAGGCTGGCGACTGGGTGATAATATCAATTGGCCACAACGACTCAGCGGACTTTTTCGACAAACAGCGCGCCCGTGGCGTGATTCCTGGTGTGAACCCCGACACGCTGATTACAGGATTCAATGAGCGCACCCAGCGGCAGGATACCGTCTATAGCTACGGTCGTTACCTGCGTATGTATATCAATGATATACGCCAAAAAGGAGCGCACCCCATACTCATGTCGCTCACTCCGCGTGACGCCTACGGCGAGGATGGCAGGATTGTTCGTAAACCACATACCCTGTGGGCCGCCTATGTGGCTGCTACGGAGGGTGTGCCCTTCGTAGACCTGAATGAAATTTCCGGCCAGAAACCTGACAGCTACAGCCATTGGAAAGAGAAATATCACTTTCATCGAGACCGTATACACACCAGCTACTATGGAGCGCAACTGAACGCCCACTCAGCCGCTGAGAGTATCTACTATTCACTAGACCCGCTGTTACGTCCGCTTCAGGCAATGATGCAGAATGTGGAGTTGCCTGTCTACGACGTGAAACGAGAGGAGGGCAAGCCCGTCGTGTTCATTACCGGCGACTCTACGGTGAAGAATGTCGACAGAGACAAGGACGGTATGTGGGGCTGGGTCTCGCAAGCAGGAATGATCTTCGACGACACAAAGATAACTTATACCAACGTAGCCGTGTCTGGACGCAGCGCTCGCAACTACATTCGTGAGCGCCGCTGGGAAAAAGTCTACAACTCATTGCAACCTGGCGATTTCGTCCTCCTGCAATTCGGGCACAACGACATCAGCCACAAGAAAGAGCGTGGCGCAATCCTAGGCACCAAGGACACCTGCCACGTGTACAAGATGGAGAAAGACGGGCGCTACGAGCTGGTCTACAGCTTCGGCTGGTACCTGAAGAAGATGATTGACGACACTCGCGAAAAAGGCGCCACGCCCATTTTGCTTTCCCTGACCCCCCGTAACTTATGGATTGACGGTAAAATAGAACGCCGCAATGACATTTACGGAAAGTGGTATCGCGAGGTGGTGGAACAAACGGGAGTGGAGTTTATAGATGTGCATAACATCTCAGCCGACTTTCTTGACAAGAAGTTTGCCTCGAAGTCTGCGGAAAAAAGCAAGGCAAAAGCCTCGACGTACTTTGTCCGCGACCACACCCACACATCGCTGACTGGCGCTCAGATGAATGCCCGCAGTGTAGCCAAAGGTCTGCGCCAGAACGGCTCACCACTGGCGAAATACTTGAAAGACAAAAAATAACCAAATCAAAAACAATATGAAAAAACTCTTCTTTATCCTCCTCCTGGCTGTTGGCCAACAGATTAATGCACAGGAAGTAACCGTTGCCCGCTGGCTGGGCAATGCCAGAGCTGCCGTAAGCTATACCTTCGATGACGGTCTCATGGATCAGTACACCTTGGCCTTTCCCGAGCTACAGAAACGAGGCATTCACGCCACTTTCCACATTATCGGGTCCAAGGTAGGGGGTGACCACAAGGGTACGCCCTGTATGACGTGGGAGCAGATTCGCCAGCTCCACCAGTCAGGCCACGAGATTTCTTCCCACGGCTACCGCCACATTGGGCTGAACAAGCCTTAGTGGTGAGGCACTACGCTATGAGATAGAACATAATGACACCCTTATATATAATGAGATAGGTATCTATCCCCGCACCTACTGCTTCCCCGGCGGTCAGAAGACTCCCGAGGGCGTGACCTTAGCCCTGCAGGGGCGCATCGGTGCACGCATGTTCCAAACCTCCATCGGCTCCAAGCGTGATTCGCTATGGCTGTCCGGGTGGCTGCGACGGCTCATTAAGAATCAGGAGTGGGGTGTGGGTATGACCCATGGCATTCTTGTGGGTTACGACCATTTCACAGATGCCAACATCTTCTGGCAGCACCTCGATGAAGCAGCCAGTCTGCGTAAAGAGGGCAAGCTATGGATAGCCCCTCTGGCCGACGTCGCTGCCTACCAAGCAGAGAGCGATACCCTGCAAATGAAGGTGAAACGGAAGAAAGAAAAACTTGTTGTCACCGCCAAGGTGGCTCTCGACAAGCAACTCTACCGGCAACCCTTAACGCTCATCATCGAGGGCACCATCAAGGAGGCCCGTCAAGATCATCGGCCCCTCATGGTCATCCGACGTGAGGGATACTCTCTCATTGACATCCAGCCGCATGGTGGTACCATCACCATGCGGCTATGACACAGACTATGAAAAGCTTTATAACAGTGGAAAAACTGTAGAAACCTTTTCCACCCCTTTATCGTGTCTTACTTAGCAGTGTCTGAATTTGTGCCACAATGCCAGGCTTCGGGCAGGTCGGATAGCCGTAGAGCATCAGATGGCAGGCCAGCTCACCTTGATTGTAGTGGTTGTGGTCTTTAAAACATTTGATGATAGCCTGTGCCGCATCATCCTTCGACGCATAACCATTGGCTTTGAAGTCGGCTACATAGGCATTGAAGATGGCATCAGCATGCTGCCCAATCTCTACAAAGCCCAGATAACCAACATCGCTCTGTGCACGCTGGGTAGCCACCTTGCGCACCACCACGTCGTAGGCATCGCGCCGATAATTGTCGAAGGTATGGGTAGTCTGGTTGTACCCCTTAGCATAATTGGCTACGGCACCATGAGGCGTGTAGCTATTGATGATGATTTTGGCCCCCATGGCTTCGGCAGCATCTATGTAGTAGTTTAGGTCGTCCTCAAAAGTTGAGTTCATACCGTTGGTGCCATTGTTGCCCACCATGACGATGTCGCCAGGGCAAATGTCGCGTAGTACCTCAGCCAGTTTGCCTTGCTGATAGTAGATGCCCAGGTTACGACCGCCAATTCCCCTGTTGCTGAAGTCGCAAAGGGCGGCCAGCGGACTCTTGTCATATTCTTTTTCCAGCACCCGCGCCCACGAACCATCGCCGGCCGAGGTGGAATCGCCTATATGGTGTACCTTTACTTTGCCCTTGCGCTTCTGTCGTTCCAGTTTGGTGAGTTTCACGTCAGCAATCTTGGCCACACCTGTCTTGTCGGCCCCTATGCGCAGGTCGAGTACGTCTCGCGGACAGGCGATTTCCAGAGTGTCGGTAGCCATACTGTCGTGATACCCCAAGACGTAACCCGCCAGGTCACTGTTCACATAGCCAGTGGTCAACTCTCCCTGATAAGTTACCACCACCCGATACACCTCTCCTTTCTCCACTGAGGTGTTGTAGCGTTCAGCATAGGCATTGGGAGCCATGGCTTCGCACTCGGCCAGGTCAATGGTGCCTGTAGCTTCATTGTCGAAGCCAATGTTGAAAAAGTCGGGTTTCGAGCTTTCTTTCCACTTTAGCCGTTCACTCTTTCCGATGGTATTTCCACGGTTGTCGGCCACTGTAGCCCAACATGTCTCGTTCGACTTGTTCACTTCCAACCGAACTACATACCATGTGTCGGTCTTCACCTCGGCAATCCTGCCCTCAAAGCTCAGCGCAGCATCGTTCAGCGTGAGGGATTGGCCGTCGAAGCGAAGCGTCACGGGATTGGTGTAGAGTCTGGCACTACTCCAAAAAGGAAATCTTGAGGTGAGCGACATCACGGCACCGGCATCGTGGAATCGTACCTTCGAGGTGAACACCACGAGCGAAGTGGGCGGCGTAATGGCTTTGGCTAGCACATGCGACTTTTTGGACGTAGGCGCACTGATTCTCATAAATTTACTTCCGTCGATGTCCTTCTGCAGTTCAGCCTTCTTGGCTCCGTCGCTACCGGCCATAATCCATCGGCCGAACACTAGGTCCTGAGCCTGTCCATGGCTCTCAGTGAGCACCGTACACCCCAGTAACGCATCGGAATAAGCACTGAACTCCTTCGGATAGCCACCCATAGGCAGCACCTGCGAGTCGGGTTGACGGTCATTTTCCAAAGCCACCACACCCTTTTGGGCCGTAAAGGTCCGCCCGCCGACGATCAACCTAGCTGTCATACGCCCATAAAAATTCATGGGCACATTGCGAAGTTTGAAATCCGTCTCGAGCGAAGGCATTCTATTCTTCGCAAAGGAGCCATAGGAGTCGCAATACTGTCCAGGCTGGTCGTTCTCGGTCTTGAAGCCTTCCACGTCCCATTCCACTCTGAAGTCATTCAATTTATCCTCCTCTATTGGCCTTCCTTCAGCATCGGTGACGATCAAACTGTAGGTATTCGAGGCTGGTACATCGGTAGTCGGTCCGAAAATCATCTTTTGGTTGCCTACTATTGTCACCGTTTTCACGCGTTCAGCCACTGCAGCAGATTCGGCAGCATGCCCCTGAGCGTAAACATTCGTGGTCAGCAAACATGCCCATACAAAACTAAGAAAATATCTTTTCATTATAATATCTTTAAATTTGGCATAAAGGTACAATATTTTATCAAACAGGCAAAAAAATGAACTAAATGGGAGGCATTTTACAACGATATTCTACTAAAACAGTATAAAAGCTAAAGACAGAAAATCGATGGAGCACAGATAACTGGACCGTACTGGTATGAAAGTGTCAAGTCTGTAGAAGCATCGTCGCTCGGAGGTATTACCTGGCTTTTCAGTTCTGAGTTCTCTCCCTTCCCTTCGACTGTCCACCCCATCATGGCTTTGGTACGTTTATACACTGTCTTATATAAATAATATACTAGAATAGATTAAAAATTGAAAAATATAATGAATACTAAAAAAATAGTTACGCCCTCCTGCCGGCCTTTTGGTGTATATCTCTAACAGAGCTAGTGTTACCAACGCTTTCTGTCAAATATATCTCTCCGACAAGTACGACCACTTTGACTTCATCTTCGAGAACATCTACATTCAGAATAGACATACCAAGATGAACACTTTATTTATCCAGAACTACACAGTGTGAAACGTGGCGATTGAATAGCTAAAAATATCCGAAAAATCTTGGAAAATAAACAAGAGTGCAATCAATTGAACATTTGTGCAAGTGCTCATACTCCTCATACCCATACTTTTGCAAACAACAAAGATAAACTTTGTAATCATAATCAAATAAAACAATATGCTATGAACAAATTCAGATTCTATTTATTGGGATTGTCACTGGCCGCCACTATAAGTATGACGGCGTCAGATAAACCGGCCCGGCAAATGAATTACTGGCCCGATGGACGTGACATCGTATGCGTGAACGGACAGAACAAGTACACACGTGCCCTCTACGGCACCCACACCTATTGGCGATTAGAAACCAGTGACCGTCCTATTTTCGCCACGGTGAACAACAAGAAAGACTGCCGCAACATTCAGCTATACCTTATATATAACAAGGGTGAGCAAAACCTCACCGATGCTACTTTCTGCGAGGCCCGCTACCGTGGCGGCCGCCGCATCTATCTGTTACGTGACGAACGGTGGCCTAAGGGTGCTGAGATACGTCTCATTGCCATCGCATCGATGCGTGAGGAGAGCGCCTTATGGCAGGCTGAACTCGTGGGTTTCTCCACTGGCACACAGCTGAAGGCCGTTATGAGCGACACAAAGGGTCAGACATTCTATCGCGGCGCCGATGTGGGTACTGACGACCTGACGCAGCTCGATGGCAGTGGTAAGAACAAAAAAACAGCTGCATCGAGTTCCCAGAACTCCGAAAATGCTGAGAATTCAAAGAGCACTCGTCTCTACCTGATTCTCAAAAACAACATTGATCTACACTTCCTCCCGAACGATGAAGGGCAGCAGCGCATGAGCGAAGAGATGGCAGTTATCAACGAGCTGACAGGTCGTGTGGAGTTTACTACGCCCGACCCATTCATCAACGTACTCGGAGCCAACCTTGTGGCTGCTGCTGATGGCTATTGGGATGGCCAGACTTGGCTCCACGGCTGTATCGGTTGGCGCTCACCGCTGGCCGGTTGGCGCGGCGGCTACGTGGGCGACGCCCTCGGATGGAACGACCGCTCGAAGAGTCACTACGATGCCTATGCCAGAAGTCAAGTGAAGAACCGTCCGCAGACTATCTTCGGAGCCACGCAAGACGAGAAGAAGAATTTGGCTCGCGCACGCACCGAGTGGGGAACGGGCATGTACAGCAACGGGTACATCTGCCGTCTACCCAACCGTGACGACCTGATGCATCACTACGACATGAATCTAAACTATATCGACGAGCTGCTTTGGCACTTCTGCTACGATGCCGACCCTGCCTATCTGCGCAAGATGTGGCCCGTGCTGAAGCTCCATTTGGAATGGGAGAAGCGCAACTGGGACCCCGATGGCGACCACCTCTACGATGCCTACTGTTGTATCTGGGCCAGCGACGCCCTCTACTATAACGGCGGTGCCGTGACCCACTCCACGGCCTACAACTATCGCGGCAACCTGCTGGCCGCCCGCATCGCCGAGATCATAGGCGAGGATCCCAAGCCCTATGCCAACGAGGCTGCAGCCATCCTGAAAGCCATGAACGAGACACTATGGATAGACGATGAGGGACACTGGGCTGAGTACAAAGACCTCATGGGCCTCAAGCGCCTGCACAAAAATGCTGCCCTTTGGACTATCTACACCCCGATAGATTGCGGAGCCTGCTCGCCTGAACAGGCCTACCGCGCCACCCGCTGGGTAGACGAGAACCTGCCACGGATTCCCATCAAGGTGGCTTCCCCAACGGGTGTTGTGCTGAACCAACTTTTCACCTTCCCCACCACCACGTGGATGCCCTACGACTGGAGTACTAATAACGTGGCACATGAAGAGGTGGCTAACATGGCCCTGGCCTACTTTCAGGCTGGTCGTGATGATGACGGCTTCCTGTTACTGAAGAGTGATCTCATAGATGGGCAGTACCTCGGTGTCAGTCCCGGTAACTTCGGCCAGATCAGCTACTACGACAAGGCTCGCTCCGAGGCCTACCGTGACTTTGCAGACAACGTGGGTATTACCAGCCGTGCCCTCGTCAACGGTCTCTTTGGCATACTGCCTGACGCCCTCAACGGCCAGTGTGTGCTGAAACCTGCCCTGCCTGAGAGTTGGGATAGTTGCGAGGTGCGCCTGCCCTACTTACACTACAAGTTCTACCGTCGTGGCTCACAGCACGTTTACGAAATCACACAGAACTTCCCCCAACCGCTGAAGATGGTTGTCAAGACCAACCAGGGTAAGGGTCACTTCATTACTACCGAGGGCACTAACGAGAAGACACAAACTATTGTGGTCAATAACGTGAAGACCGTGGCCAAACCATCGCTTGACGACAATGTGCCCTCCATTTGGACTGGCATTGACAGCCCCGAATACCAGACGGTTATGGGACTGGAGGAGCCAAAAGCCAACGCCAAATACACGATGGTAAAAATGGACAAATACTTCAACTCGAACGTCGACGACATCTTCAAGAATGACTACCTCACACCGCGACCCAATGTTACCACGCTTCAGATGCCCAAGCACGGTATCGGACAGTGGTGCCACCCAGAGCGCATGGCAACCATTGAAGATGACGGATTCCGCGCTAAGATTGCCGGCAACGTGTTCAAGACTGGTTTAGGCGAGCTGAACTTTATCAGCCCCAAGAAAGGACACAACATCGCCTACACTTCACTTTGGGACAACTACCCCGACACACAGACCATTCCCGTCAAGGGTAAGGCTAGCGCCGCTTGGCTCCTCATGGCCGGCAGTACTAACTCGATGCAGAGCCGTATAGACAATGGTCTTGTCATAGCCACTTATACTGATGGTATGTCGGACACGTTGCACTTGGAGAACCCCATCAACTGGTGTCCTATCGAGCAGGAATACTACGTCGATAAATACGCTTTCCGCACCGCACCGCTCCAACCCTACCGCGTACATCTCGGCTCGGGACTCGTCAGCCGTTGTATAGGCGATCACATGAAGTTGGTGAACTGGGAAAAATCAAGCAAGGAAGACCCCGACCGCGCCGACACCTACGGTATACCTGATGGAGCCGCCCAGATGCTTCGGATGCCGCTCAACCCCGAGAAGACGCTCCGCAGCCTCACCCTGCGAACCCTGTCGAATGACGTTGTGATAGGACTTATGGCAGTAACCTTAGAAAAATGAATATGAAAATGCTGAAAACTTTATTATTTGTTCTTTGGTACCGTAAGCATGCATGCCCAATGTACGGTCACCGTCAGCGGCACGACGGTGAAGATGAGCAATGGTACACTGAGTGCCGAAATCAGCGGCCAGGCCTATGTCAAGAAGCTGAACTTGGGCGGCATCAATCTGCTCACGAGTAACGGCATTTACTATGACTATACCACGACCGATGGTAGAAGACTCAACTTTACCAAGGCTCAGTTGGTGCGCAAGAGTGATGACCTATGGAGGTGCAGTTCATTGACGACACCTCCGATATCTGCTGCTGCGAGGGCTTCATCATGCGCCGTGGTGTCAGTGACCTCTACGTCTATGTCATCCTCGAAGGCATATCGACATCGGGCGACATTCACATGAAGCAGACCCGTGTCGTATGCCGCCCCAACGGCAACCAGTTCAGTTACGGCTATGTAACCGACGACATGCAGGGCGAGATGCCCAGCGTAGCCACCATGAAATGGCTCAACCAGAATGCCGCGACACAGAAGACACAAGATGCTGCTTATCGTCTGCAGGACGGCAGCATCTACACTAGTACAATTGGTGCAACTACAACGTGAATGACAGCCTGCACGGCGTATGGGGTGGGAATACTGGCATCTGGATGATTACGTCGAGCCTAGAGTACCAGAATGGCGGCCCACTGAAACAAAACCTCACTACCCACATGGACACTAGGTCCCCCGTCATCTGCACCAGTCTGTCGAGCGAGCACTTCGGAAGTAGCCCTGTCTATTGAAGAAAATTTGTGGTCCGTTCTTCTACTATGTGAACACTGGCTCACAGGCCGACTGCATTGCCGACGCTAAGGTGATGGCACACCAACAGAAGATTGACTGGCCCTACCAGTGGTTTGAGAACGATCTCTATCCCAGGATGCGAACGATCGTCAGCGGGTGCATCAATTTGAGTGGAAACGTATCCACCGACAGTTTCTGCGTGCTGCTGGGCGAGCCGAGCACTGAGAGATACAGACAGTCCAAGGGATACATGTTCTGGACACGGACCGACAAATTAGGCAACTTCACTATCAGGAACGTACGCCCTGACAGTTACTCGCTTTATGCCTACGCTCTAAATGGCGAGGTGACCGACGAACTGGAAAAGACCGATATCGAGGTGAGCGGTGACAACCTGAACTTAGGCAGCATCGACTGGATTCCCACCAAATATGAGAATCTACTCTTCCAGATAGGCCAGGCCGACCGCATGAGCGACGGTTTCAAATGGGCCGACGGCTCCGCGCACTTACGACCTCTATCATCAGGTGCCGGGAACGGTAACCTTTACCGTAGGCGAGAGCAACGAAACAGAGGATTTCTATTACGCACAAGTGGGAAAAAGCTGTTCTTCCATCAAACTAAAATAAAAAAACGACTGCCGGCTTTTTTGTCAACAACCATTTTCATATAAGACTAAATCACTTTACTTAATAAAGAGTTAAAAAAGCATCTGTCCACTACCGGTACATACTTTTATTTTTCAGTAAATCTGTATAAGAAATATACTTATTTGAAATAAAAGAAGTTAGAAGAATTTTCTCATTTTAGGGTAATGATTTAGCAACCGTTCTAATTGCCGTGGTTTGCATCGTTTTGCTTACTTGAGTAACTCTTTGACAGCAATTCATCAATCCACAATTTCAAACCGTACTAATATAGAATAATTCTTCTTTATCGTGCGAAAACTGTCGAACAAAGTAGCATCAGAAGACATGACATTACTTTGCGCGAATGGAATGACACCTGTATTATTTCCTTCTACAATACGAATCACGCTACCCAACTTTTTACTCAATGCTTAAACTAAATAAATTGCTTTTCGCTGTGCAGCTTTCAGCGCTTCTATCTTTCCTTTTTGATGATATGCAAACATCTCTTTGTTTTCCCAACTCACCGATACGCATCGTATTGATGCCTTTTGTGTCTATGCACTTTATCCAACCGGGGAGAAAAAGTACTGAGAGGCGAAATAAAAGCGGTCTGGAAACGTGAGTTCAAGCTGAAGTTCAACTCATATAATCCAAGTACCAAAAAGAAAGGAATGGTAAATAATGAGGAATGGAAAGATGAGATCGGTAAGGTTTTTGTGAACATTCCTGCAGAAACGCGCTTCAGGAAAGGCATTATGACTTGTCAGTTCCCATTCAAAAGACTTACTTCCCGACATGATGGGGTAAAATATGCCATTCCAGTTTTATATTTATATTGGAGAGCTGAGAATGCCGATGAGTGGATATTACTCCGGTGTGATGCGGATTATTTGTTCAACTATAATTATACAGGAGGTTATATATGGGATGAAACGACGAATTATGTGAAAGTCATGCCGCAGAGTTGGCATTAAAATTTGGTACTAACTTCGATATCTACACTGGAAAATCATAAAAAGGCTGGAGTCGGGAAATCCCCTTGAACGTGTTGTGTATCTTCATTGTAACATTGGATACAACCGTTTATTGACTGCGACAAACGTACGGCACGTCTTGTGGAAAGCATTGTGATAATGAATGCCGGATTGATTCCGGTCCATTCATCAAAGGATGCCGACATCCTGAATTACCGCAAAGGGCTGATCAGTTTCTATGAAAAACGGAACATACACTCTTTATGCCGATTATTTTCTGAACAGGCAGATGACCCCGGATAAAGGAATTGACGACGGATGCCGGAATGGAAATATAATTCATTAAAATGACATAAGATGAATTTAAGGTGGAGAAGTCTCACTGCAGCGATGCACTGGGGCTTCATTTTATTCCAGATATTAGCTAATTTTGAACCTGAAAATTCTATCTAGAATTGTAGATTTTGCTGGAAATGAGAGTACTTTATTTTTCAAGTGTGATGTACTTACTTTGATTTTCCATTCTTCTTATTATTAATTGTTATTGGTTCCTGTTCTTCGAGGGCTTCCGGCAGGACGGCCGTGCCATATTCCTCCCGGAGGAACTTGTACACGTCGAATGCCCAGAAGTACACCTTGCCGCTGATCTTAAAGGACGGCAGCTTTCCTGACATGCGCCAGCGTATCAGCGTCCGGTCGCAGACTTTCAGTTGGAGACGCATGTCGCGGCTGTCCAGCATCTGCTTGCCGTTGAAGTTACTGAGCGCTTCCAGCTCCATTTCCAGACGGGCGATGAGCTTGTTCTGACGCTCGAAGCATCCTTCGATCATCTGCCTGAGCTCCATGATTTCATTCTTGCCTTCTTCCATTTGTCGGTTGTTTTTTAGTTCGATACTGTTTTTGTCTTTCTTCGCCTGCAAAGTTTGGGAAAATCAGAAGGCAAACATAGGGTTGACGGATACCGCCAGCCCCATATTTTATCACTAAACCATTATGTATCAATGATGTATTTTTTTTGAAGTTTTTTGAGAGGGTAAAACCCTATTGCCGGGAATAAACTATTTGGAGGAGAGGTAATACAGTAAAAAGAGGATATCTTACGGATGGCAATAAAAAAGGAGACCAAGTCCGAAATAGGACCTGATCTCCCTTGAAAATCCCGCATAAAAACTTGCTAAGGTCAAGTAAATTAACTACTTTTGTAGCTGAAGAGTTATTTGAGGTTATGCAGAAAAACGCAAGCAAGCGATGGATTTTCGTCACCTAATCGTTACCTGCCTATTTTCTAAGCTCCGATTACCTTTTGACAATCAAAAGGTTAAAGAAAACTATGCTATTTTAACGTGCAAACCACTTGTTTTTTCTTGGATATAACGGGGAATTTACGGATTAATCTCAACTATTAAAAACTGTCATTCAACAAGTTCAAATTCACATTTTCCCGATTCACATCCATTGAATATAACAGCAATCTGATGAATGCCGGGATAAAAAGTTCTTGTCGTTATGGGGCGAAACGAATGTTTCCTATTGACTTCCGTAATGGAGTTTCCTTTGTATTCCTTCTCACTGATTTTATAGACTTTCCTCGTCATCTCTCCATTCATTTTCCGATAATAGATTCCGTATTCCAATCTTATTGTCCGTTTTTCCGTATTATAATTGTTTAGATTAAAACAAAATTCAACAGAATCACCCATTTTTATTCTTTTTGTAAGAATCTTAAAGTCACCTATGCTGATATTGTCATTCAAACTCAGTCCAAACAGGTTCAATATCTCGTGATTCCCCTGCTTAAGCAATGTTCGGCATCCATGCTTGATAACCCAATCAATATTCTCTGATTGCCCTTTCCATTTTTTAGCCAAAGCAATTACGATTTGTGGATTATCCTTTGAAATATCGTTCAGGTTATTGGCAACACTCAACCTTACAAACCTGGATGGATCGTTTTTCAGATTTTCCATAATCGGAATGATGGGAGCTGGATTTTCTTTTAATTTAGGCAATGACATCGCCCACGGCAGACGAGGTCTGCACCCTTCCGATGCAAGCCTCCTTACCCCCCAGTGCGGATGTTTTGACCAAGCCAACATCTGTTTCATCATTTCATCTTGATATTTCACAATAAAGGCATGGGTCACAAATTCGCAAGTCGTGAATTGCGTAATTCGCTCAATGGCTTTCACTGATGTCTCATAGTCCTCTATTCCATATCGCTCCACATAATGGTCCAAAATAACCCCATATTCTAATGTCAGCAAATTGAAATTTTTATCGTCTATCTTTGAAAAATCGAGCAGTCTAACTTTTACACAGTCTAATAATTTAAAGATTTTCGCAACAGCTTCTTTATACTCGGTTGGCATAAACTTGTGCAGAACAGTAGTTATGTGTGCAATCCGCTGCTTATAACCTCTGTTCTCCCATTCTTCATCCATAACTAAAGTTACAAACTTGTCTACACTCATGTTCTGGAGAACAAGAGACAAGTCGTTGACAAACCTTCCAAAGAATGGCTTATCAAACATATTTTTAAAAGATTCTGCCATTACTTTTATCTTACTACTATACCATTTTCGATGTTGATTTCAATTTCATAGTCCTTTATATCCTTGATTCCGATGCCGCTATGAGTTCTTTATCTGCTTCGATATTCTTCATCTACAAAATAATACAATGCTCCATAGCACGATGGAGCGATTTATAAATGCAGAAGCACAAACTACTGATGCAACACTCGAAGTCGAAAGTCGTAGGAAACCTTGTGTACAGATGTAGAGGTAGCAGCCCATGCTGTATGCGTGAGAACCACTATGCAATCCCAGTACACTGGTGAATTTCCTACGTTCTCGACTTACAAGAGAGCATAACGCTTCTTATTTTCTTATTTCTTGGAAAGAGTTGCCCCTATCCGAATGCAAAATTAGTTATTTTATTGATGTTTTGGATTATATAGAGCGGAATTATAGCTTGAATCCTCTATTTTTTCTTGGCTCTTCCGCTGACTGTCGTAAACTTTGCCGTAATTTATTCCACTGTTCTTTGAACCATTCGTCTATCGACTGCTTGTTTATGGTCAGTATCAGTTTGCTATCATCGGTTGGATTCTTTTCCACCTTGAAAATATCATTCTTGATGTCAAACTTACGTCTGTGTTCTTCGGAATAAATCCTACCATTGCATCTGATAGCCTCTTTCTTTGTAAGAAGGCTCTCTATCATTTCTTTGGTGAAGCCGATGGCAGCGCACAATTTTTCCATTCTCAGCATCTCTTTAAGCATCGGAAACCACTTGAATGCCTTTTCATGTAGGGTATTCAACCGTGATATTTCCTTGTCTTTGGCTTCAAGTTCCTGATTGTGTATTCCTTGAAGATTACGTATCTGCTTGCCGTGCTGTTCCTGCATTTGTTGCATCTTGATTTTTAATTCATCAATGCCTTTGTCACGCTTGGCAACTTCCTGATGCAATTTCTCATTAGCTTGTTCCAGTTCTTTCAGCTTTCCACTACCGAAAAGAGAACTGACACCGCTTGCTATGGCAGTGGCTGCGTCAGTGGCTGCACTTTTTAGTTTGTCAGTGCGTATTTCCGATTTTACTTGTTTGAGTTCCAGTTCGGCAAGGTTTACTTGTTGCTCCTTATGCCGCTTTTCCGCATCTATGCGTTGCAGTTCGGCTTTCTGTTTCTCAATAATGAAATCGTTTCGTTCCAAATGCCCCTTGCCTGTAACAGCTTTCGACTGTCCACGTTCCATCAGGAGAATGCCGGATGCCAAGCTCTGCATTTCGGTCATATCCTCGTCATTGAGTTTTTGGCTCTTTCCTGTGTCATGGTTCATCCAGTCGAAAACAATATGGGCGTGATAATTCGGTTTGAACCATCTGTCTCCGACTTGAAAACTCTCCTTGTCTGCCGCATCCGGTTGTCCGTTCAGCCAATGCCCCTCGTCCTTGTGCAGAAAGATTTGAAGCGGTGTGATGCCCCAGCGTTGCCTGCACATCTCACCAAATTTGCGTACTTCCTCCAAAGTTGTATCAGGCTTGATAAGTAACACTCCCTCACGAATGGGAGAGCATCCTGCCACCTTGATAATCTTTCCATTCTTTCCCTTGCGTTCACGCTCTTTCTCCTGCATGGCACGACCTGTCTTTTCCTTTACCATTCGTTTGATATTGTCGTAATGTGTTTGTAAATTCGGATTGCCGAAGTCCGGGTTTATCCACTGCTCGTTGTCGGCAGAGAGTTCGGGCACGATGTAGATTTTGGACTCTCCGATATTACGCATATACTCGGCAGTCCTTCGGTTATGAGCCTCACTTGATTTAGTGTTACAAGGTTTGATATGTATGCTTGATTTAGTTGCCATTTTCTTAAAATTTGATTTGTTGATAAAGATTGCTTGTAGTCCGCTCATAACCGCAAGGGGTTCTTAGGGGTGTGACCCATAAGCGGAGTTTCCAAAGAGAGGGTCACTCTTTGGTCGGGTTGCATAGGGCTGACAGCCCTTGCCGGGTTCTTAGGGCAGCGTCCTAAGTGGGACGGGGCAAAGCCCAGCCCCTCGGGAGAGCCCACAACTACGAAAGCGAAGCGTGTAGTTATAGTGGGCTATAACCGAAAGCCGTTCTTCTTTTTCGGTGACTGGCTGCGCGTCTCTTTGACAGACTGGACTTGCCTTTTTCTTTCAACCTGTTTCTGCAAGTATTCATTCAAGTCCTTGCATCCGTTGTAAGTCTGCGAAGCGTCACGGATGTACAGGTCTCTGCCGTATTCCTTGCGGATTTGTCGGAGAGCTTCCATGCCTGCATGGTCGTTGTCAAAAAAACAGTGGATGCGTTCGTAGCTGCCCAACGGATAGAGAGCCTTGTTTACATTCGATACTGAGTTCAATACAATGTAGTCCTGTCCGTCCAACTCCGGATAATTCGGGCAGCTCTCCTGTCTCAATGTCAGAAAGGAGAGGTAGTCCATGAATCCCTCGAATACATAACAGGTATTCCTCGCTTTCCCCGATTGTCTGATGTGGGAGATTTCCTTGGGTGCGATGCAACCCTTGAAATAACGGTTGCGAACCTCAAATCCACCCGAACCATTGGGAAAGGCGATGGCAAAGTACCGTTTGCCATTGTGGGTGAAACGGGCTTCACTACATTCTCTTTTTGCCAGTTCCATATTTATTCCTCTTCCCTGCAAGTAGGCAAGCAGGGCAGGGGATGATAACGGAACAATCTCCAACTGTTGGAAACTCGGTTCGAAAGAGTTTTGCTTACCAAAAGAGAAAGATACCGGGCGCACATGCGGTGCCTGTTCCGCTATCCGTTTTAAAATATAAGGTACATGGTCGGTAGCATATAGGTGTGCAGCCAGTTCAATGATACCGCCACCTTTGCCCAAACGTAGGCTCGGTACAAGACGCCTTGCCGCCTTTCGGCAGTAGGTTTCCTCATACCTGCCCCCAAACCGTACTTGCATGTCTCCACGCATACGGCTCTCCATTGATAACATGACTTTATCCTGCATGGCTCTGTATTTTTGCATTACAACTTGTGCATACGACCAAAGTCTTTCGATGTTTTGCGAGCATCAGTTTTTCCCATTCCGTATCTCCTTTCAGATGATTCAGATTTCTTGCATGATGCATTACAACAGGACCGACTTTCCCACACAACTCACACACCTCGGATTTTAACCTTTCAACCAGCGTTGGTTGTGGTACTGTGATTATATATGGGATATTGTCCACATCTGCGAAAGACGATGGCAGTTTGCGTTTGAAACCTTCATTGTAGAATACTCTGTAACGTAGTTTACCTTTTGCATCGTGATACGGAACAATGATGTCATTTCCTTTTTTGTATTTGTCAATGACCTTACTGATTGAACTGTTTGTTTTTGCTGCAATGGTATGATACATACTGTATTCCATAATGTAGCCAAATTTAGAAGCTGCATACGAGACGTTATTGGCTATACTGTAATAGTTGTAGAATCCTCTGATTTCAGAGTTGTACCGTGCTACTATGTCTTCTATTTTCTTTTTCATCAGTTTGCCCCTCAATTTAGAAAACCACGTTTGAACCCCGTTTTCCATCTTATATTTAATGGCTTCATAGTGTTCCAATCTGTTTTTTACAGTTTCTGTGGCTACCTTGAGGACAACTGTACCATTGAAACTTCGGACTGGTACATTGAACTTGTTACGTTTGGTTACGTCAGTTTTACGGACTAAGACTTCATATCCGAGAAATTTTGCAGGCTTTTGAGCGTTTGTTATCAAAGTCTTTTCTTGCGACATTTCCAAATGCAGACATTCTTGCATATATTGAGTTATGTCAGACTTGATTTTGATACAGTCCGCCTTGCTACCAATAACACCGATTAAAAAATCATCGGCGTATCTCGTGTATTTCAGTCTTTTATAGGTGTCGTCCATATAATCCCTACATGTAACCTTTAGCCGTTCACGTCTAAGTTTCTCATATTTGTCTTTAAGTTGTTTCGCACTTTCGGCATCTTTCGCACTTTCAATCTCAGCTTTCAGTTTGTATATCTGTTCGCTGAGTCTTGAATACTCCTTTGTTAGATGTCTTTCTTTTCCCTTGTTGAAATTACGGGTATATTCTTCCATGTACTTATCGAAACAGTCAAGATAGATATTTGCCAATATAGGACTTATTATACCTCCTTGCGGTGTTCCCGAAAAGGTGTTATGGTATTCCCAATTTTCAATGTAACCAGCATTCAAGAACTTACGGATGAGTCTGAGAAATCTTTCGTCAGAGATTCTTTTCCTCAGAATTCCTATCAATACATTGTGGTCGATGTTGTCGAAGAATCCTTTGATGTCTCCCTCTATGAACCACTTTGTACTTTTGAATGTTTTTTGTATGCGGGTTAAGGCGGTATGGCAGCTTCTGTTAGGTCTGAATCCATGTGAAGAATCTTCAAACACTTCTTCATAAATAGCTTCGAGAATTGTCCGTACTACCTCCTGCACAAGCTTATCCTCAAAGGAGGGTATGCCAAGCGGTCTTTTCTTGCCGTTTTTCTTGGGTATATACTTTCTCCTTGCCGGATTCGGCTTGTAAGATTCATCCTTTAGGGATGCGATGATGCGGCTTATTCTTTGAGTGCTCATTTGGTCTATTGTTTTACCGTCAGAGCCGGGTGTCATATTTCCCGGCTTTGCATAGATGCGTTGGTAAGCCATATAGAACATTTCCACGTTGTACAAAATGCGATACAATCTTTCGAACTTGTAATCCGAAACTTTGCCATGCTTGTTTAAAGCTTTTAATACTTGCTCTGGACTTCTCATAATGTCTCACACATTTTCCGTTGTTTGTATTAAGTTATCTAACTGCTTCCCTTCGCCATGTACAAGGCTTTCCCTTGCTCGGACTACTACGGAAGCTCCGTTCCCATGTCAGATATTCAGAGCCTATGCTCATAGCTTTTCAGCATTCTGATTTAGGGAATCCCCATTTGCTTTCACAATAACTATTTGGCGGACTGACTGTCGGATGCGACTTACGTTCTGTATCCGCTTATTGCGGTTGCTCAGAAGCCAGTTCTTGCCCTGTTGTAATTTCGGTTTACATAGGGTGCTTCTGCCCGACATTTCAATTACCTTACGTCGGGGCTGGTACAGGTGCCGCAGAACTATCGTTCAACCAATTAGGCTTCATCCTTGTGTCTGTCTTTTCCTCTTGCCATACAGTCGCAGCGTGGTAATTGGCTGACTAATGACTTTACTGACATGCTTCTGTCACCTTTGGGTTTCCCCTCCAGCTGAGTCGTTGAGGATAGGCCTATTTGAACTCTAACCTAATCTCTTGCCAAAGAGATATTTATTGTGTAGCCTATATGGGCGCATCGAAGTCATACCATTGGTTACGTTCGGTATTTACCTTGAACGAAGCTTCTGCTTCTTCCCTTAACGGTGATTTATACCACAGGTTGATACCTTGTTGCTTGACGGGAGAATATCCCAAACTGTGCAGAAAATCTGCTATCCTGATTTGCTTGGCTGTCTGTATATCCATAAAATGATTGTTTTAGTAGTTGGTAAATTGATTCGTTTTTCTTTTCGCCCGTACCTTTTTAGGAAGTACGGTCTATAACCACTTCACTAAATTCTCGTATATATAGGATACGGTAATAAAGTGAAGTGATTTAATCCCATTTCAGAATCACTTCACTATATTCCTAATATATACACCCCGAGAATAAAGTGAAGTGATTGCAGGGAAATGGGCTAATAGTGGAAGTCGGGCATGAAGGTGTATTTCCTGCCGTTCTCCTGCACTATCATCCGCTTGTTGCGGAGCATGGTGATGAGCGATACTGCCTTTTTATGGTTCAGTTTTACACCCACGGACATATAGATCTTGATTAAAGCATCTTCCAGTTCCTTGTAACCATATTCCTCTTTCAGACCGAATGCGGCTTCCAATGCGATGCGGTGCTGCTCGGTGATATGCCTGTAAGGGTCGAACTTCTCTTCTTCGGGTCTTCCCGGTTTCTTTGTTTCGGGTTTGTAACCCTCTATAAGTTCGGGAAGGGTTTTGTCGTTGATGCGGAACGCAAAAGGCTCAAAGTCCATTGCTCGTATGTGAATGGCTGAAACATGGCTGATGTCACCGTTGCCCTTGTCCTTTTCTACCTGCAATACGGTTTCCGCCTTGTTGTTCAACTCCGTACCGATATGCCCTCTCGCATTCTCATCCCCCTTGTTCTGATGCAGTATCGTATGGATGTGTATCTGCCTGTCGTCCGTCCACTGCA
>OIEL01000415.1_pt1 | contig 25080 bp, 28 predicted proteins | sample 1581731 | NCBI WGS metagenome assembly OIEL01 (sample SAMN01760977, study PRJEB22395) | human gut metagenome | reverse complement strand
TAGAGGGAGATGTGGATCTGAATATAAGTTTCAAGGACTACAGCAAATAAACTTTGAAAGAGCAGTAATAAATACTGCTCTTTAAATTTCGTTTAATTTACTTTATTATTTCACATAATTTTAACTTGAATAAAATAATATTAAAATTAGATAGATAAAAGAAAATCACAGAGGGGAAAACATGAAAAGGTGTGATTTTTCTTATGAACAAATTAAAAAAAATAATCAGTGTACTGATGATGATTACAATGGTATCTGTTGTATCGGCAGGGTGCAGCGGTAAGAATACAAATTCAGAATCTGTGTCTGGATCGGCAGAAACATCAGAGACATCATCTAGTACAAATACTGATAATACAGGATCTGTTTTAAATACTGTATCCAATACTTCATCAGATTATTTTGATGATGAAGATCTGCTGGAAAATTATAACGATGTTACAGCGGAAATATTAATGAAGGGCGATAATGTTGAAATAAATGGTCAAGGAGTCGTTTACAGCAATAATATAATATCTGTAACCAATGGCGGTACATTTATTTTTAGCGGAAACTTAAATGATGGTCAGATTTATATTAATAATGAAGAGCTTACACACATAATATTTAATGGGGTAGATATTAGTAATTCGTCTTCTTCGCCGTTATTTATTGAAAATGCAGATAAAACAGTCATAACATGTGTAGACGGAACGGAAAATATTTTAAGTGATGCTGAAAATTATGTGTATGAAAGTGATGAAGAAAACGAGCCTGACGCTGTTATATTCAGTAAAGATGACTTATCTTTAAACGGAAGCGGTTTATTGATTATTAACGCTGAATATAATGAAGGCATTACCTGCAAGGATGATTTAAGAATTTCCGGGAGCAATATTAATATAAGTTCGGTAGGCAACGGTATTAAAGGAAAAGATTCTGTCGTTATAAAAGATTCGGATATAACTGTAAACTCACAGCAGGACGGTATAAAATCTTCCAATGCAGATGAAACAGACAAGGGTTATATAGTTTTTGAAAGCGGAAATTATAATATAACTGCCAAGGAGGACGCTGTTTCGTCGGAAAACATATTGACTATAAACGATGGCAGCTTTGTTTTAAAAAGCGGAAGTGAATCAATATCACAGAGCAATGATACAATGGATGCAGATTTCGGCAGATTCGGAGGAATGGAAGGTAATCAGAATAAAACTGAAAACAGTGAAAAAGGGATTAAAGCTGTTTCGGATATTATTATTAACGGAGGTACTTTTAATGTTGAAAGTACTGATGACTGTGTACATTCCAACGGAAATATAACAATAAACGGAGGAAAATTAACTTTAAATTCCGGAGACGACGGTATACACGGCGACGGTAATGTGGATATAAAAGACGGCGAAGTTAATATAGAGTCTTGTTATGAGGGAATTGAAGGAATAATTATTAATATAGACGGAGGAGAAATAAGCATTACTGCCAGTGATGACGGATTTAACGCCAGCGACGGCTCTGGAAGCAATATAATGGTGCCGGGAGAATTTGGAAATTCTTCGTCTTCCTGCGAATTAAACATAAATAATGGAAATATTTATGTAAATGCCGGCGGAGACGGTTTAGATTCTAACGGTATTATAAATATAAACGGCGGCACTACTGTCGTAGACGGTCCGGTAAGCGACGGAGATGGAGCTTTGGATTCCGGAAGTGAGATAATTATTAACGGCGGCATACTTATTGCGGCAGGAAGCTCTGGTATGGCGGAAACGCCTTCAGACAGTTCCGGTCAGAATACAATTGCAATTGCATTTTCTCAGAGTAATCAGGCACTGACTGCTGTATGTGTAAAAGATTCGGACGGTAATATTATTGTCTCATATCAGCCTTCAAAAGAATATTCATCGATTATAATAAGTTCTCCCAAACTTATTTCCGGCAGTGAGTACACTATTTACTGCGGCGGAAGTATTATCGGTGCAGATAATGATTACAGCATAGATGGAGAATATGAAGGGGGAGAACTGCTTGAAACTGTTGTTTTATCCGGTGCAGTAACTTATGCCGGAGACGGCTCAATAGGACAAATGGGCGGTATGGGTGGCATGAAACCGGACGATGGTTTTATACCTGACGGTAATGACGGAAAAACCGGCGGACATATGCCAAATGGAAATAACGGTATGGCTCCGCCTGATAATAACGGAACAGGCGGCAATATGGATCCGTTCGGAGAAAATATGGGAACTGAGCAGTAAACTTTTATTATCGGAGCATTTTATGATTTGCAGTTTAAATGATTTGAAATGCAAGGAAGTAATAAATGTTGAAACCGGTGAAAAAATCGGATTTATTGACGATATTGAATTTGAACCGGAAAACGGAACAGTAATAGCTTTTATAATTTATGGAAGAATGCGTTTTTGGGGAATTTTCGGTAAAGAGGATGATATTATTCTTACATGTCAGGATGTTAGACTTATAGGGAAAGATACGATACTTGTAAAATTAACAGGCAGTTCTTATGTAAAATCATCCATAAGAAAAAATAAAAATCTGAAAAAATTAAAAAAAGGTATTGATTTTTAAAAAAACTTATGGTATAATTAAACGGTAATTCGCACGCTTATACTTTTGGCAGCCGGTGCCGCTGATTATTGCGGTTGCTGCTGAGCTAAGTTGGGCGGAGGAAAAAATAAAACCAACAGGAGGAACTACCATGGCAGTAGTATCAATGAAACAGCTTCTTGAAGCAGGTGTACATTTTGGTCATCAGACAAGAAGATGGAATCCAAAAATGGCTCCATATATCTTTACTGAAAGAAATGGAATTTACATTATTGATCTTCAGAAGACTGTAAAGAAGCTTGAAGAAGCTTATATGTTTGTACGTGACCTTGCAGCTGAAGGCGGCAATGTGCTTTTCGTAGGTACAAAGAAGCAGGCTGGCGATTCCGTTAAGGAAGAAGCTTTAAGAGCAGGAGCACACTATGTAAATGCTCGTTGGCTCGGTGGTATGCTGACAAACTTTAAGACAATTCAGACAAGAATTAAAAGACTTGAACAGCTTCACGCAATGGAAGAAGACGGTACATTTGAACTCCTTCCAAAGAAAGAGGTTGTAAAGCTTAATCTTGAAATTGAAAAGCTTGAAAAATTTATGGGCGGTATCAAAAATATGGATCAGATTCCAGCCGCACTGTTTATTGTTGATCCAAGAAAAGAAAAGATTGCAGTAGCAGAAGCTAAAAAGCTTAATATTCCAATTGTAGCTATAGTTGATACAAACTGCGATCCGGATGAAATTGATTATGTAATCCCAGGCAATGACGATGCAATAAGAGCAGTTAAGTTAATTGCCGGCGCTATTGCGAATGCTATTATTGAAGGCAGACAGGGTGAAGATACAACAGAGGCAGCAGAGGAAAATACTGAAGAAACAGCAGAAGCTGCTGAATAATTTTGAAATAAACCCGAATATTTAATACATATTCGGGTTTTTCGTAAGAATATAATCAGGAGGAACTTGTAATGGCTAATATAACAGCTAAAGATGTTGCTGAGCTGCGTAAGCAGACAGGCGTTGGAATGATGGATTGTAAAAAAGCTTTGATGGAAGCTGACGGTGATTTTGAAAAAGCTACTGTAATTTTAAGAGAAAAGGGTCTGGCAACACAGGCTAAAAAATCAGGAAGGGTAGCAGCAGAAGGTATTGTTATGTCAATGACAAATGCTGACCATACTGTTGGTGCTGTTGTTGAAGTAAATATTGAAACAGATTTTGCTGCAAATAATGATGAATTTAAGAAGTTTGTAAATGATGTTGCTCAAACTATTATAGATACAAATCCTGCCGATCTTGAAGCACTTAATGCAGCTCAGATTTCAGGTGGTACTATGACTGTTGCTGAAACACTTCAGGAACTTTTCCTTAAAATCCGTGAAAATATGCACATCAGAAGATTTAAGAGATTAGAGGGAATTCTTGTTCCTTATGTTCATGGCGGCGGTAAAATCGGTGTTATGGTAAATCTGGAAACACCTGCTGGTGCAACAGATGCGGTTTTGGCATGCGGTAAAGATTGTGCTCTTCAGGTTGCTGCACTTAAAGCTCCTTATTTAAAGAGAGAAGATGTACCTGCTAATGTTCTTGAATCTGAAAAGAAGATTATGCTTGCTCAGATGGATGAAGATCCAAAAATGGCAAATAAGCCTGAACAGGTTAAGGCTAAGATTGTTGAAGGTAAAATCGGTAAATATTATTCAGAAAACTGTCTGTTAGATCAGGAATTTGTTAAGGATGGTTCATTTACAGTGCAGAAATATGTTGACAATTGTGCTAAGGAAGCAAATACAACAATTAAGGTTGTTGATTATGTTTGCTTTGAGAGAGGCGAAGGCGTTGAAAAGAAAGAAGACAATTTTGCTGATGAAGTTGCTAGCATGATGAAGAAATAAACTAAATTTCATAAGAGTTGATAAATCCCCGTAAAAGCCCGTGTTTAGGGCATTTCGGGGATTTTTTGCGTTTAAAGAAAAAGTCCGTAAATTATCGCAAATTACCGTATTTTCATATAAATTTGGGGGATTTTTTGGGGGAAGATTTGGGGGAAAGCGTTCCCCCAAACGCCATCTCAAACTTTGCGTCATTCTTTTCGGGAAGTCGCCTGATTATTACTCCCAACATAAAAATAGTTATCCCCTAAATTCAAAAAGTTTCCCCCAAAAAACTTATTTTCCCCCAAAATCTCTTAAAAATATAGACCGTTATAACTTATCATTAAAGGTATTTAAGAGGTTTAGAAAATAAATAAAATATACATAGCCGTATGCTTTTTAGTGTACGGCTTAAAAAATATCCGAAAAAGTTAAAAAGAGAAAAAGACTGAAATCGGAACATAAAAAATATATAAAGCACATTGGAAGTAAACCGATGTGCTTTATTAATTGAAAGGGAGTGTTAAGATGATAAAGTATAAATAAAACTTTTGCAAAAGCTCATAAAAAATTAATAAGGGAGGTATAAAAGATGAACAGCAGAGGAATTGATTCGGATAAAGAAGCAGTGATAGATATTCCTCTTGAAGAAATCAGCGATTTTCCCAATCATCCGTTTAAAGTAAAATTGGACGAAGATATGGCTGAAATGGCAGAGAGCGTAAGACGGTACGGAGTTTTAGTACCGGCACTTGTCAGACCAAAAGAAAAAGGCTGATATGAAATGATATCAGGACACAGACGGAAAATAGCAAGTGAGTTAGCATATAAAAAGAAAATTCCCTGCATAATCAGAGATTTATCAGATAATGAAGCAGTAGTGATAATGGTAGATTCAAACTTGCAGAGAGAACATATTTTACCCTCAGAAAAAGCATTTGCATATAAGATGAAGCTTGAAGCTATGAAAAGACAAGGACAGCGTATTGATTTAACTTCTATGCCAGTGGCACAGAAGTTAAAAGGAATAACGTCAAGGCAACTTTTAGCTGAACAAAGCGGTGAAAGTCAAGACCAAATCCGCCGATATATTCGACTCACCGAATTGATACCGAAAATACTTGATATGGTAGATGAGGGCAGAATTGCTATGCGTCCTGCTGTTGAAATATCGTATCTGACAAAAGATGAACAGCATACGCTGCTAGATACTATGGAATATGAGGATTGTACCCCAAGCCATGTACAGGCAATTAAAATGCGTAAGCTTTCAGAAGAAAAAAGACTGAGTGAAGGTGCAATATCATCTATACTGTCAGAGCAGAAGCCCAATCAGATAGAACAGTTCAAGATACCCAAAGGTCGTATAGACAAATATTTTTCGCCGGGAACTCTTGCAAAAAATATGGAAGAAACAATAATAAAAGCGTTGGAGCTATACAGAAAGAGAGAAAGAAATGAAAAAAACAGATCAGAAAGGTAAAATACTCACAAGGGATAAGTATGTCCATTTTAAGAAATCGGCTCAAAGCCGTTCTCCCCCTCTCCACACCTCACCCCCTATTAACCTGCTGAAAATACCAGCCGAAAGAGAAATGTTATTACTGTAAGACTATTTAATAATCTAATTGTTATTTTTTATTTATAGCAGCTTAGATAGTAAAACTTATTATTACTGCAACATAGCTATTTCTTTTTCGGAAAGTATTACAGAAAGAGTAAGTACAGTTTAATGTGGTAAAAAACGAAATAAGGAATTCGAAAAGGCCAATGTTAAGCATTGGCTTTTTTTATTTTAATAGGAAAGGAAAATGCACATGAAAAAAATATTGAAAAGAGCAGTATCTGTATTTACCTTGCTGACGATAGTATTTACTATGATTCCGGCAGGTATAACAGTTTCTGCAAGCGATACTGTTATACAAATTGAAAACGCACAGGAACTTGGAATAAATAAAGATTTAACAATAGGAAAAGGATATAAAATAAATGCCGCTGACTATTGGTGCATGATTCATAAAGCGGGAAGTTACAGAGCAGTATATTGCATAGAACCCGGAGCACATGTCCTTACCGGAGATAATTACAGCAAGGACGCAGCAGACGAATATCTGAACAAAGTAAAAAATGATACTTTAAACGCTGATGAAATCAGAATTGTGTTGGGAGAAGTATTCTTGTACGCATATATCGGAAAGCTTGATACAGATAAAAATAATCTGCTTACAAATTTTGATGCAGATATACAAAATGGAAGCATAGTAAAAAAATCTAAGGATACTCTTAAAATTAAAGCAGACGATGGCAAAATTGCTACAGTAAAATTAGTTCAGAATAATGTAAATGAATCCGGTGAGCTTACAGGTTTCCTAACTCTTACATGCGACAGCAAGCAGACATTAGCTGAGCTTAAAGCCAATCCCAGAAAATATTTTGTATCCGTAAAGGGACTTGAAAACGGAAGTCTTGATATTATAAAAACTTCTGAGGACGGTATAGTTTCAGGAATTGAGTTTACCGTAACAGGAAACGGTAAGACCTATAATGTTAAAACAGATAAGAGCGGAAAAATAAATATCCCTGACCTTAAAGCAGGAAGTTATACAATAACCGAATCTGTTCCGGTACGTTATGCGGATAAGCAAAGCGTTACAGTAAATGTACAGGCAGGAAAAACAGCGTCGGTCACATTGAATAATATTTTGAAAAAATTCAATGTTAAGGTAGTAAAAAAGGATTCGGAGAAATCAACAGCTCAGGGAAACGGAACACTTGCAGGAGCTGTTTATGGAATTTATGATAATGGAAAGCTTGTTGATAAGTATACTACAAATGCAAACGGCGAATTCACAACAAAGTACTATGTATGCGGAGATAACTGGACTATAAAAGAAATAACTCCTAGCGAGGGCTATCTCCTCGATACTACGGTATACAAGGTCGGTGGAGAAGCTAAGAACTTTAAAATTGAATACAACAGCATATTGAGTAATGTGACGGAAAAAGTCGTTAAGGGCAGAATTGCGATCATAAAGCATACTAATGACGGAAGTACTCAAATTGAAACGCCGGAAACAGGAGCTGAATTTCAGATATTCTTAAAATCCGCAGGAAGCTATGAAAATGCAAAGGACAGCGAACGTGATACTCTTGTTTGTGATGAAAGCGGATTTGCCCAGAGTAAAGAAGTACCGTATGGCATTTACACTGTACATCAGACAAAGGGCTGGGACGGAAGAGAAAAGATTGCTGATTTTGACGTATATATATCTGAAAACGGCAAGGTATATCAGTACCTTATTAACAATGCTGAATTTGCAAGCTAAATAAAAATAGTCAAAACGGACGCTGAAACAGGAAAAATTATTCCATATTCAGGCGCCGGTTTTCAGATATATGACCCTGACGGTAATCTTATAACAATGAAATACACTTATCCGGAAGTTACAGAAATAGACACATTCTATACAAATGACGAAGGTTATCTAATTACTCCTGAAAAGCTGAAATACGGTAAAGGATATTCATTAGTTGAGGTACAGGCTCCGTATGGCTATGTTTTAAATTCCGAACCGGTCTATTTTGACGTAGTGCAGGAACAAAGCGGAGAGGAAAATGAAATATCCATAATCAAGGTTGAACGTCCTAATATGGCACAAAAAGGGAAAATAAGCGTTCAGAAAACAGGAGATATTTTTACACGAGTAAATAGAACTTCTTCCGCATATACAGATGAAAACGGTAATTTTATTGAAAACCCTACAACATATACTCCTGTGTTTAAGATAGGAAATCTGTCGGGAGCAGTATTTCAGGTAATTGCGTCTGAGGATATTATTACAGCGGACGGTACTGTCAGAGCGAATGCAGGAGATGTTGTTGCTGAAATTACCACTGATGAAAACGGCTATGCAGAAACAGACTTGTTGTATTTAGGAAAATATGAGGTCAAGGAAATCAAAGCACCTGACGGTTATGTGCTTAATTCTGAATCACAGTTTTTAGAACTCAGTTATGCAGGACAGGAAATCGAAGTAAGAGATACTGTAAATACGGCGTTTGTAAACGATTATCAGAAAGTTGAGATAAGTCTTGAAAAAGTTTTGGAACAAGACGAAGCCTACGGAATCGGGACAAATGTAGAATACCAAAATATTCGTTTTGGATTATTTGCAGAAGAAAAGATAACAGCGGCTAACGGAAGTTCCATATCTGCAGACGGTCTGATTTCAGAAATCAGTCTTGATGAAAATATGAAAGCGGTATTCTCTCTAAAACTGCCGTTTGCAAAATATTATGTTCAGGAGATCGCAGCAGATGAACACTATATTATCAGCGATAAAAAGTATCCGGTAGAATTTGCATATGCGGGACAGGATACGGCTACAGTCAAGCTCGAAGTCAATAACGGTGAAGCTATTGAAAATAAATTAAAGCATGGAAAAATCAATGGTATTAAAAAAGGCGAGGACGGAAACGGTCTTGCAGGCGCTTTAATAGGCTTGTTTGATCCAAACTGTAAGGAATTTAATAAGGAAAATGCGATTATAACTGCTGTTTCTGATGAAAACGGCAGTTTTTCTTTTGACAATGTTCCGTTCGGCAATTGGATATTGAGAGAAATTGAAAGTCCGTCAGGGTATGTATTAAGTGATGAAAATCACCTTGTCACTATTGAAAATGATAAGGATATAGTGGAAATTGAAATAGAAAATAAAAAAATTCGAGGTAACATTGAACTTACAAAGGTTGACAAGGATTATCCCGATAACAAGCTGTCAGGAGCAATATTTGAGGTTTATCAGGATACCAACGGAAATAAGAAGCTGGACGGTAAGGACAAGCTGATAGGTGAAATGACTGAAAAGGATGCCGGAAAATATACAATGACCGATGTTCTTTACGGCGGATACTTTATTAAAGAGAAAAAAGCACCTGAGGGATTTATTCTTGATGAAAATTCATATTATGTTTTTATTAAAGAAAACGGAAAAACCTATAGTGTTGAAAATAAGGCAGGAATAGGTTTTATCAATGCTCCGCAGACAGGTACTCTTAAGATAATCAAAACTTCCTCAGACGGTAAGCTTGAGGGATTTTCTTTTAAAGTAAAAGGAGAAAATTACGAACAGACTTTTAAAACTGATAAGAACGGAGAAATTCTGATTGAAAATCTGCGTATAGGAAAATATGAAATTTCAGAGGTATCAGACAGCGTATCGGCAGGATATATTTTACCTGACAATCAGACTGTAGAAATAAAATATAACGAAACGGCAGTAATAAAAATGCACAATGAATTAAAGGACACTCCGAAAACAGGAGATGAAAGAAATATACCGCTTTGGTCAGCTTTAATGGGCATAGCACTAGCAGGAGCAGCTGTATTGTGCATTACTGGAGTTTACAGAAAGAGAAAGAAAAACAGAACGGAGGAATAAAGATGGAAGCAAAAACAATTATAGCTGTAGTTTTAGTAGTATTTATAGTTGCTGCACTTGTATTTCTTAGATTCCGCAATAAGAAAAAGTAAGTTTTTGTGGGCGGCATTACCGCCCTTTTTACATAACTAAAATAAAGGAGGGATCATATATTGAAGCAATTTTTTAATTCGGGTATCGCAAAGAAATTATACGCAATATTTGAAAGGAAAAGAAAGAAGTAATGAAAGATAAAATAAATGTATTAAATACTACAACGCCGGAAGAAAATCTGTATTTATTCGGTCAAAGCACGCAGATTAGCGGACAGACAGGACTTATCGGTTATCTGAGAGGTGATTTTGACAAAAGCAGAAACGGATTCTTTACAACATGGTTTGATGATCGCATATATTTAAAAACAGATGAATTCAAGTCGGAATTTGATACTGTTATCAATGGTTTGAGGTCTGACAAAGCATACGGAGGATTATTTGAAAATTTAAGCTCTATGCAGTCATATTGTCATAAGCACAAAGAAGGCTGTATTGAGCAAAACTATTCTAAACAGTATAGCTTTCGTCTTAATACCGACAAGTATGCGTACCTTATCAGATGTAATCCTATTAACGGAGATTATAACTTTTATGTATATGCATATGTAAAACGATATCTTGACAGTCATATGAAAAAAGCTGAAAAAGGAATACGTTTTATAGATAGCAGATATAATCAGCTTTTCCGTATAGCTGATGGCGGCAGGATAAAGCTTGAATATCCCGACGGTAAAAGTGATATAAAAATATGGCTGACGGTGACTGCCATACGGTCAATGAGTTTTTAGATAAATATCCACCTCAGAAAGTGGAGAGAGAACGCTAGGAGGACAAAAATTGGCTGGGAAAACAGATAAAATAACAGAGTTGTATCAATCGGCTCTTAAAGAAATTACGTCCGATTCTGAAAAATGGACGTCGTTTTTAAAATCGGCATGTCAGAATTTCCGATTGCCTTTTGATGAACAGCTTCTGGTATATGTGCAGCGACCGAAAGCAAAAGCAGTTTTAGAGATAGGTGACTGGAATAAGCGTTTCGGACGTACGGTAAAAAAATATTCAACAGGAATTGCGGTCTTGGATAAGAAGTCAGCATATCCAAAGGTAAAATATTATTTTGATATATCTGATACGCAGGAAAGCAGAAATGCTTATCTATATCCACCTGTTCCGTTATGGGAGGTAGAAGAACAGCATTATGATGATGTGAAAGAAGCGGTTATTAATGCATTTGGCATTTCTGAATCCTCCGGTGAACTTGATAGGGTTATACTTACAGCTTCTAAAAACATGGCTGAGGATCATTTGACAGATTATTTTCACGATATTTTTTTAAGCCGTAAGGATAGCTTTTTGGAAGAATTTGATGAGTTTAATGTTAAGGCTCTGGTAAGCAGTCTGTTATCAAACAGTTTAGCATATATGCTGCTTGAAAGGTGCGGTTTTGACGCTGACGGATATTTTGAAAGAGAGGATTTTCAAAAAGTTACGGAGTTTAACACGCCGGAGCTAATGAACATATTCGGAACGGCAGTAAGCGATATTTCTGAAACAGCTTTATCAGTTATTGCTAAAACAGTGAGAAATTTTGAAAATCGCACATTTGCACAGAATAATTCAAAGACATATAATGAAAAAGCTGATAATAAAGCTGATGAAAGGAGTTTTAATAATGGAGAAGCTGAATTACAAGGAACAAGACGGGTTTTATCTTCCCGATCTGGAGGAAAAGCCTCAGCAGGAGGTTTATGGGAAGTTCGCATTTCTGCGTCGGCAGTATCTAATGAAACAAAGGTACGGAGTGTATCTGAATTATCTGACAACGGGAACACTCAACAGTCATCTGAAAGAGATACAGAAACAGGCGGAGGAGATGATGGAAATAACCGTTCGTCAAATGATGGAGTTACAAGGCGTGACAGAGAAACTGAAAGCTCAGAATCAATTAGAGTGGATAAGGAAAATGAACAATATCAATCAGTCAGCAGAAGAAATGATATTAAAAGACCTGATATACTCATAAACGGAAAGTCCGGCAGTAATAAGCTGCCGGATTTTGATTTTTCACTTAACGAACAGCTCTCACTCTTTGATTACAGCTATGAAAATGATGGTAGTTATATTGAAACTGAGTATTCATTGCCTGATGAAGTTATAAGCAGTGTTCTTAGAAGCGGAACAAATGACAAGGACGGAATTTATCATATTGCAGCCGAATTTATGAGGAAAAAGTCCCCGCAGGAAATAACATTGTTTTTAAAGAAAGAATACGGTACAGGCGGAAAAGGACTTGTAATTGATAATACAAAGTATGCAGTCTGGTTTGATAAAAACGGTGTTCGTACTGCATTAGGCAATTCTGTTTACAAGGCAAGGGATTCCGTTCTTCTTTCATGGGAAGATGTTTTTAAACGCATAAATGATTTACTTGAAGCCGGACAATATATGCCGCAGAATCAGCTTGATAGAGTAATCGGCATACAAAGAAAAGAAGCCGCAGAATATTTGTGGTATTTGGAAAGGGAATCAGCGAACTTTCCTATTGATGCTGAACTTTTTAAGGGCGGATTTCCTGATTCTACAGAAAGGATTGCAAAAAAACTTGAAAATCTCGAAGCGGTCAAAGATTTTATAGCAAAGCTTGAAAAGTTCAATGAAGAATATAAAAACGATCCCTCGCTTATTAATTTCAAATATTATTTGCCCGAAAAATCAATTAATGCTCTAAGTGAACCGCTATGTTTACGGTTACAGTCTTGCGGAAGTCAAGGAAAAAATGGCGGAGGTTTATTCGGGGCAAAATACGCAGGAACAGTCTAAGATAAAAAAGACTGTCAAAGAAGTTTCGGAGCAGTGGCTTGCCGAGAAAAAACTGACGGTCAAGACTTCAAGCTATTCAAGCTACCGCCGCTTGCTTAGCAATCACATTTATCCTGAGTTTGGCGGCATTCGATGTACCGCCATGACTAAGCAAATGCTGAATAAGTTTATATCGGAACTGCTTGTGTCGGGAAGAAAAGACGGCGGCGGAGGTCTTTCTCCCAAAACCGTCAGAGATGTGATCGTAGTTTTAAAAGCGGTGTTCAGCTACGCTCACAATGAGTACGGATTTGCCGATCCAACTGAAAATATCAGGCTTCCAAGAATAGATAAATGGTGCGATGAGCAGTCTGTTTTTGAAAGAAACGAACGCATAAAACTTGAGTATTATCTTATGCACAATCAAAGTAAAACCAATATGGGAATTCTGCTTTGCCTTTACACAGGACTGCGTATCGGAGAGCTGTGCGCTTTGAAATGGCACGATATCGATCTTGCAAATGGGCAAGTCAGCGTTACAAAAACTATTCAGCGTATTTCCTGCGATGACGGAACAACCGAACTTGCGATCGGATCGCCAAAGAGCGTTTCTTCTGTCAGGGACGTTCCTATTCCCGAATTCATATGCAAGGAATTGCTGAATTTTAAAGGGATTTCTAACGCATATATTTTGACCGGCTGCGGTACTCCCGTCGAGCCGAGAACCATGCAGAATTGAAGCAATGCGGATTGACCGACAGGAATTTTCATTCTCTCAGGCACACATATGCGACCATGTGCGTTGAGAAAGGCTTTGATCCCAAGGCTCTGAGCGAGCTGCTCGGTCATGCGGACGTTTCAATTACCATGAACCGTTATGTACATTCTTCTGCTGAAATGAAAAAAAGATATGTTAGCCGGCTTGATCTATCCGCAAAGACGTTCCGAAAAATACGTATAAGGGCATTTCAGCAGATTGCAAAGCGATAGCGAAATATCTCTCTGACAACGATGTTGCGATTACTTCCCTGACCGAAGCGGCTCATTCGGAACAGTTTGTCAGCTTTCTTACCGAAAAATATACTCCGGCAACGGTTAAGCGCAGGCTGTGTACTTTACGTTCAATAATTTATTGGTGTCAGGAAAAGGGATATATCCCTTTTGAAAATGAAGTAAATATTTATGACGATCTTGAAATTCCCCAATATCAATTTGCGTCGGACAACGATATTGCGAAGCTTTATAATTTTTGCAAAAACATTTGGGAATCGGACGAATATGTAATGGCACGTGCAAAATTAGAATGCTTAATGGTAATAATATGCGGATTTAAGGTGTCAGAGCTAATAAAACTCCGAATACAAGACGTATCCGGTTCCATAATCGATTATAAAATGAAAATGGTGTGCTGTACAAGTTCAAAATGCATTGATACGTTTTTACAGATTAGAGCAGATTTCACAGATCTGAAGCTCATAAAAAGCGATATTCTGTTTGTAAACAAGCGCGGCAAAAAGAATCAACAAATAAATTTAGATTATGAAATAATACGCAAACAATGCGGTGTAAGCGCAAGCGTTACCTTATCTTCAATCAGAAACAGTTGTGTAAAAGAGTGTAGCATACTTCTGGATAACGACGCTGTAGCGGCTAAGTTATTTGACGTTGCCGTCAGACGGCTTGGTATGATCAAAAATCATACGATGAATAGTATTACAGACGATGAAGCGCTGATGCTTGAGCAGTATCGCAAGCTTACTCCAATTCAAAAGAAAGAAATAATGAAATTAATGATGGAAAAATAAATGTAGTTAAGCGCTCTTATAAAGAAATTGCCGGAATTTTTATAAAAGGAAAATAAAATAATGAAATTAGCAATATGTGACGATATGGAAACGTATCTCGAAATGATAAAAGAGAAAATCGAAGTCTGTCTGCCGGACGGACCTCATGAAATAGACGAGTTTTCAAGCGGAGAAGAACTGCTTGAAAATTTTAAAAAGGGCAAATACGACGTTGTTATCCTTGATATGTATATGAAAAGGCTTAACGGAGTTCAGACTGCCAAAAAAATATGCGAAATAGACAACGCTGTAATTATAGCATTTCACACAAGCGACGATTATCTTCATAGCGAAAATACGATTATGAAAAAAGGACAGCCCTTAGCACGTTATTATAATCAGTTTCAAATGATACACGAGGAATATGTGGACAGAAACGCCGTTTTTGAATGCGGACATGGCAGCTTCAAAGTCAAGGAGATCGTTTATTTTCAGAAAAAATTCAGGCATATAGTTATGCATACGCAATCCCAAAGTTACAAGCTGAAAATGTCGCTTGACGATATTGATCTGCCTAAATTTCTGCGGGTAAACAATAATTGCTTCGTCAATCTGCTATTTGTGGAGGAAATAAATATGCAAAATGTAATTCTTAAAAACGGTATGATTTTTCAAAGGAAATAAAAATGCAGTTGAATTTAATACTTGAGGTAAAGTCTCAAGAAATGGATAAAATATTTTCGGAAAGCGAATTGCTTGAATTTTTGAAAGAGCGATTGACGATAGGAAAAATTGAGAATATAAAAATTCTGAGCGCAGGAGTTATCAATGCGACAACTGTCGGCGAATGTGATTTTCCAAATCATCTTATTAAATGTCTGCACGAAAACAGAATTTATTATATTTACGAACTGCAAAGATTCGGGTATCTTCAATTTAACGATATTCTCAATGAATATTTTATCAGCGGAGAATATAAAGAATTATTGTACAGTATTATGAAAAAATATGAAATCAACTTTTCTGATGTTAACATGGATTCGATGAACTGTGGACTGTCTGCAAGAACTGTCAGCAGCCTTACACGCGGAGGTTTTGTTTATTTGCAGGATATGACTCATTTTACACAAGTTCAGGTTTTTAAAACAAAAAATTTCGGCGTAAAAAGCCAAAAGGAACTGGAAGAAAAATTGATCAAATACGGGTTATGGTATGCTGACGAAAAAAGCGATTAGATTGCGGGGAATGTGTTTTGATCTGGTTTATTTTAGGACTTGTATTGGGAGGAACGGTTGGAATATTCGTACTCGCTTTATGCATAGCCGCAAAAAACGGCGATGAAAAATCAAAAAAGTAATTTTCATGCGTACTGCTATAAGCAGTCAGGCTTTTATATACACTTATCGCCTGCGGCTTTTCTCCATCCGCAGGCGGTAATTTTTTCATTAAGTTATAAGAATCAATCCGTCTTTACAATTTACCCCAAACAGAGTATAATAAATTATGAATATGATATTTTTACAGCATTGTTGAATGTCAATGCTGTGGAAAGTTCTTTATTCCCAAAACCAAAAGAATCATCCTGTACTGTGACAGAGCGATTCTAACATATAGGAGTTAAAATATGCGAATATTAATAATTGAGGACGAACGTGAGATAGCAGACGGTATTTGCACAATACTTGAAAATACAGGCTATCAGGTAGGGATAGCCTACGACGGTCAGACAGGTCTGGAAGAAATACAAAGCAGAGTCTATGATCTTGTACTACTTGATATCATGCTACCAAAAATAAACGGTTTTGATGTGCTTAAAAATGTACGTAAAAGTGGGATTACCACACCTGTTATTATGCTTACTGCTTTATCGCAGACAAGCGATAAGATATCTGGACTGGACTACGGCGCTGACGATTACCTTACAAAGCCATTTGACGCAGGCGAACTTCTTGCACGAATAAGGGCAAGACTCCGACGTCCCGATGAATCTGTGACGGGCGGTCTGACTTTTGCAGATATAAGACTTGAGCAAGCGACTTTTAAACTACATGGAAAAGAACGGTCTGTTAAACTGCCAAGAAAGGAGTACCAACTTCTAGAGTATCTTATTATCAATCATGGGCAGATACTTCCTAGGGATACAATTATAACGAAAATATGGGGATATGATGAGGAAACCGAATATAATCAGCTCGACGTGTATATTTCTTTTGTTCGCAGGAAACTGAAGTTTGTGGAGTCGCAGGCGGTTATTGTGACCACAAAGGGTATCGGATATTCATTGGAGGAAGGTAAATAAATGGAAAAAGAACTGAAAAGAAAGTTTGTAATGATTACAATGTCTCTTATGTGTGTTCTTTTTGCCGTTTTCTTTACGGCTACGCATTTTTATTATCAATACTGGTTTGATATGGATACATTACAGTTTGTCAGATGGATTGCTGACAGCGGTGTTCTGCTAAATGAACCATCTGATTCAGCCGGCATGGAACTTATAAAAAATAATGCGGAATACGACTCTATTGCAGCATTTATTGTTTCAGATAATGGTGACATCATAGACAGCGATTTCATTAATAATAGTAAGCAAACTATTTCAAAAAGTATGATTGACAAAGTGCTTAAAAATGGGAATGATAAATGGAAAATTAAAAGTTATATTTATGATATAAAAAAGCTGCCTGATAATCAGTATCTGATAGTTTTAGCTGATACTGATACCAAAGAAAACAATATCTGGAAATATCTATCAGCATTTGTATTGATAGCCATGGGCGTATTTGTCTTATTTCTTATTACTCTGTATTTGTCAAAATTTGTTACAAAGCCGGCTACAGTTGCGATGCAACGTGAAAAACAATTTATTGCAGACGCCAGTCATGAATTGAAAACACCTCTCGGTGCAATAAGTATAAATGCGCAAGCTCTTTTTTCAACGAGTGATGCAAATAAACATATCCGCAATATCGTTTCGGAAGCCGATCGTATGAGCCGACTTATTGAACGACTTCTTACTCTGTCACGGTTAGATAAAAATATGGATATTGCTCAAACGGTATTTTCGTTGTCTGCTTGTGTGGAGGAAATGACGCTGACCTACGAAAGTGTAGCCTATGATAAGGAAGTTACCTATAATTACAATATAGCTGAAAACATAAGTCTTTACGGAAGTGAGGACGATATACGGCAGCTTATGGCTATTTTGATTGATAATGCTATAAAAAATACTGAATCATCAGGAAATATCGACATATCTCTTGCCGAAAATGCGGGACGAATAACACTCAAAGTCGAAAATACCGGTAAAGGAATTTCTCACGATGATCTTCCCCATATTTTCGAGCGATTTTACAAGTCTGACAGCTCAAGAAATGGAAGCTCATTCGGATTGGGACTTGCCATTGCAAAAGCTATTTCCGAGCGAAACAGCGGCAGTATTTCTGTACAAAGCGAAGTCAATGGAGTTACTTGCTTTACGGTAGAATTTAAATAAACGCAAATGCAGACCAGTAGAATGTATTCTACTGGTCTGCATTTAATATAGTTATGGAGAAAAACATTGTATTTATTATCGCTCTTATATTATCAGTTTTTTGCTTGGTATCTCCTATTTTTTGTTGCTGTCGGACTGAGAAAAAGAAGACTTGTCTTTAGACGATGTGTCCTTTTTACTGCCTGAGCATCCGACGATTGAACAAACAACAACCATGACCATTAAAATCAAAGTTATTACTTTAGTCGCCTTTTTATTCATACTTAATCAACTCCTTTTCCTATTTGTACCCTCTGTAGCTTCCATTTATATTTTTTATGGGAAAGATAATATAAAGCGAACATACAAAAAATTGGATAGCTACTAGGAAAGTCGACTTGCTTTCCATGATGTACTATATCAGAAATCAGATATGATTTTCGTTTTTTATGTCATATTTGATTTCACGATATAAGATTATACTTTGTACATTGAATAAATATTGAAGAAAATATAATTTTTATCAATGTTTATTCAATGTTGCAGTGATAAAGTTAAAATGAAACTACAAGAGGAGATATGGCAAATGAATAAAAAAATACGTATCGTTTCTTTGTGCGTCGTAATTGTAATTCTGATAGTTATTTTGAAAATTACTCTGAACAATGAGTTTTCTTCAATAGAAGATTTTCAGGCATACATCGACCGATTTGGAATTGCAGGGCCGTTTTTTCTGACAATTTTTCAGGCGTTTCAAGTGGTCGTACCCGTACTGCCGGGATATCTTGGATGTGCGGCAGGAGCAGTTGCATTCGGAACAGAAATCGGTTTCATCTGCAATTATATCGGTATTAGCGCCGGCTCGATTATCTCATATTTTCTTGCCAGAAGATATGGTTTAAACATAGTTAACCTTATGTTTTCAGAAAAAACATATAATAAGTGGAGAAAAAAGATTGAAAAAAGCAAATCATATGAAAGATTTCTTTTTATTGCAACTCTGCTACCATTATTTCCCGATGATTTTTTATGTTATTTTTCAGGACTTATTAAAATGGATAGGAGGAAATTCATATGGATAATAATACTAGGCAAACCGTGGTGCATACTCGCATACAGCATTCTGTTCGGAATGATAAAATAGAGCAGGAGAAAAAAACGCTGCTTGGTTACTATGATTATACAGTCATACTTACATATTCCGGAATGCTTTCCGCTTTTATAGGTATATTATCATCAATAAACGAACATTTTAAAGCTGCGGTAATATGTCTTATGCTTTCGGGTTTATGTGATATGTTCGACGGAGCAGTTGCATCTACTAAGGTGCGTACAAAAAGTCAGAAGCGATTCGGCATACAGATAGATTCGCTAAGTGATCTTATCAGTTTTGGAGTGCTGCCTGCCGTTTTTTTGTATATGTATTCAGGCAAATCGGCTTTATCAGGTGTGATTTCATCCGTATATGTGCTTTGTTCACTGATAAGACTGTCGTATTTTAATGTGCTTGAAGAAGATCGACAGGACAATACTGATGAAAAAAGATCAGATTATCTTGGTGTACCTGTAACGACTGTAGCTTTATTATTGCCGATGATATACCTATCTTATTTTTGTGGTATTATTAAAAATCAGATATGGTTTTCAGTCATGCTAATAATACTCGGGGTGTTCTTTATTTTATCTGTAAACGTTAAAAAGCCGAATACATATGGTAAAATTGCAATTATTTTGCTTGGTACAGCCGAAATCATAAGTTTGTTAATAATAAATTAAAGTAAAAGGAAACAAAAATGAGTGAAAAAGCATTGAATATAAGTCTTGAACCTCTTGAAGATAATGACCGTGAACAGTTCATCAAGGACAATCAATATGCATTTCTGTATGGCGCTACACAGGAATTTGGCCTGCGTGACGATCATTTTGAAGAAAACGGCGAAATAATCTCGCGAAAAACAATAGAGGAGTCTATTGATAAAGAAAATTCCGAAACATATCGCATCTTACTTGATGATAAAAAGGTTGGTGGAATCGTACTGAATATTGATAGGATTACTCTGCGTGGAGAACTTGAGCTTTTGTTTGTATCTCCCAATGTTCACAGTAAGGGTATCGGCTTCTCAGCTTGGTCAACTATCGAAAAATTGTACCCTGAAATTAAAATTTGGGAAACAACAACGCCTTATTTTGAAAAAAGAAACATTCATTTCTATGTGAATAGGTGTGGGTTTCATATAGTTGAATTCTTTAACAGCCATCATCCTGATCCACATGAACATACTTCCGATGATGAAAAAAATAATGATGATTTCGACGGAATGTTTCGGTTTGAAAAAATAATGCAATAATACTAATGTTATGTATCACGAAGTAATAAACTAAAAAAGACGAGGTGTTGAAAAATATCAGCGCATATAGAATAATCGATAGGCTTATCCAAAACTATTGATAATTGTCAATTAAAATGAAAGGCCGTCGTCAGGACAGATTCCACAAGAAATCTGTCTTGTCGACGGCTTTTTTGATTTTCGACACCCTTTGACTCCAAAATTTTATATAATTATATAATAAATACGAAAATAATAAACTCGCCTGATTGCATTAGGGGCTGAGGATACAAATATGGTCGTTTTGCATAATGTGCAGAATAGCATATTTAGTACCCTTACCTCGGTGTGCCTATTTTTCAGGCAAGCAGAGTCTGTGTACATAGTATGCAGACTTTTTTTTGTCCTCAACCTATTCAGAGGAAAGGACAATCATGTTTTTGACAGCAAAATGGCTTTGCTTAACAGCTAAATACCCATAGCCTTTGTTTGATTTTATATCGAACGGAGGTGATAAAATGAGCTATAATCATGGCTTGGAAGAAAAAATCTTTGAAAAGCAGTGGACGAAAACTGCTGAAGAATACAAAAAATCAGGAATGACAGAAGAACAAATAGCGGCAATTTATGAGTTTGACCGTGAAGTTTTCAACTCTGATCGCCGTTATAGAGAAAGAACGGTTGATCTTTTTGATAATCCTAATATAAAAAAGCTGAAAGTTTATGACAATTACTCAGCAAATAATCGCTATGGATGGATCGATAAAATTGTGGACTCTGAGAAATATGAGAAGGTAATGGTTCTGCCAAAAATTTGGCGTGAGGCATTCACTATGTACATATACGATGGGTACACTCAGAAAGAAATTTCGTCAAGATTACTGAAACCATAGCAGTCAATATCCAGATGGATTGTTAAAATCGCTGAAATTTTATTGTAAGTGGGTAAAACGGCTCTTTTCATCGGCTATAGGGTGAAAGGGCAAAAGAGTAATCTGAATCCCTTGGTATATTGACAATTGAATAGCAACTTTACAGGTACGTTAATCACACGGACGGTCTAAAAACAGTCAGCCAAAGAAGCCATACGCCACGACTCCAATCGGACGAGCGATAAATATGCAGCTTCAAAATCCGGAACAGCTTTTCGGAACGGCAATGAAACGTGTGAGGATAATGATACTTCTGTCCAGTCACAGACTCAAGCAATGAGGACGGCTTCGGGAGAACCTCGGAGGGATGAGATTTCCATGAGATCGGTAAGCTGCCGATCGCCTGTAAAGTTCCGTGTACAGCGGATATCGGGGATAAATACTGTACGAGGCAAAATGAGTTATAACTGCGGTTTGCGTTTGTCAGACCGCAGTTTTACATAAGTTTGGAGTGAAGTAAATGAAAGAAAAATCAAAGCATATGCGTGGTTTTTATGGCATCAGAATTCCGCCGGCTGTTTGTATTTTGCCCGAATGCCATCCTTGCTATGGATGTGTTTGGAATATAAAAGATACCAACGTTCTTTTCTGCCCATTTCAAAGCTGCGTAAAAAATAAGAAAGGTTTTAAAATGCCGGAAGTGAGGAATGATAAAAATGTTGATTAAACGAGGCGATGTATTCTATGCCGATCTTGATCCTATAATCGGCTCGGACTGTTAAGATATGTAGGTTCAGTCAGTTTGGAAATTATGGAGAAGGTGGATAAGGCAGTAAAAATTAGTATCGGGGTGAAAGTTAATGACTAAGTTTGGACAAGCTGAATTTGCTGATTTTATCACAGAAACTTTTGTGAAAGACAGACTTGAAAAGCTTCTTGAGGAGAATGAAAAAACGAGTCTGAACAGCAAGAATACAGAAGATATTTACAGAAAATTTTCGTCCTCAAAGGACGCAGTATAAGGAGGGATTAATTTGTTAGGATTTATTTTAGGATCTATATTCGGCGGTACGATCGGAGTATTTACAATATGTCTGTGCGAGCCGCATCAGACGCTGACAAATGTATGAATCAGACGAATTTTAAGGATTAATTTTGTCAGGTTTGGTGATTCCATTCCGGCGAAAAATATGGTATCCTTGTTGGTGAAGCGGAGGTGACAGAAATGCCGACAGTAACAGTGATACAGCCGACAATAACAGAAGAAAAAAGCAGAATAATTCGCTGCGCAGCATACTGCAGAGTGAGTTCAGATTCTGCCGATCAGCTTAATTCCTTTATGGCTCAGACAAGATACTACAGTCAGATTTTTGAAAATTCTGAAACGGAAAATCTGATTGATATTTACGTTAGCGGTACTCGTGATGACAAACGTGAGGATTTTCAGCGTATGATGAGCGACTGCCGAAAGGGTAAAATCGATAGGATCTACACCAAATCAATCAGCCGTTTCGCCCGAAATACAAAGGACTGCTTAAAAAATATCCGTGAACTTAAATCGCTTGGAATTATAGTATTTTTTGAAAAGGAAAATATTGACACCGCTAATATGCCTGATGAAATGATGATAACCATAATGGGTGGTCTGGCGCAGGAAGAATCGACTTTGATTTCAAATAATGTAAAATGGAGTTATCAAAAACGATTTGAAAAAGGAGAAGTAAAGGCGTTTTCTGCACCGTTCGGTTATGATCTATGTGATGGAAAGTTGATGATAAATGCGGCTCAGGCAGAAATAGTAAGGTCAATTTTCAATATGTTTTTAAGCGGAAACGGCTATCAGCGGATTTCAGAAATATGCAGTAAAAAGTACTCTGAATACAAAGAAAAATTCAGCTATTATGGGATTTCGTACATTCTTTCCAACGAAAAATATATCGGCGATTCGGTCTATCAAAAAACATTTACGGCAAATAATCTTCCGTTTAAAAAACTGAAAAATAATGGACAATTGAATAAATATCATATTCAAAATACTCATGAAGCGATAATTTCAAAGGAGTTGTTTGAAAAGGCTCAGGCTTTGATTAAAAGCAGAAAACACAATAATATCACGTCAGAATACGCTTTTAAGAGCAGAATCATATGTGCTGTCTGCGGCAGTAAATACAAGAGAAAAATATGCAGAAGCAAGGTGTTCTGGGTATGCAGAAAGCATGATACTCTGGCGGATTCTTGTAACAGCAAGAGGCTTACTGAAAACAGTATTGTCGAAGCGTTTCTGAGACTAAGTAACAAATTGCAGTCCAATTATAAACAGATTCTTGTACCTCTGCAAATTGCCTTGCGGGACTTGAAATTGCGCAGATTCAGCGGCAATTCCAATGCAATGGAAATTCACAAAGAGATCGCCAAGCTTAAGGAGCAGACTCATGTTCTTGCTCGATTGAAAGCAAAGGGATTTCTTGATAATGCAAAGTACCTTGAGCAGACTTCGGAGCTTAATGTAAAAGTCAACAAATTACAGTTGGAGCTGAAGAAAATCACTCATATTGATGATGAGGACGAAACGCTGGAACAGATTGAAATGCTGATAGATTATTTTAAAAAACAAGATGATCTAATAACAGAATTTGACGAATCGGCATTTGAATTTCTGATAGAAAAAATTGTAGTCATAAGTCAAAATGAATTGGAATTTCATGTAATAGGCGGTCTAAAGTTTACAGAGAAAATATGCTGAACATATTGAAAATCAATAAAAATTATGGTATAATATATAAAAAGAAAGTTGGTGATACCGATGGCAAGGGACGTAGTTTCAGCAAAGCTGGACATTATTTTCAAGAAGATTTTTACGGAAAACAAGGATATGCTTCAGGAATTTTTAGCGGATATTCTGGAGATTCCGAGCGAGAGTATTCAGAAGATCATAGTTACAAATCAGGAGCTTCCGCTGGAAACAAGCGATGGAAAGTTCAGCCGTCTAGACTTGAATCTGAAGGTGGCAGATAAGCTGATAAATGTTGAAATTCAGCTTAAGGGCAATAACGATTACCGTGACAGAACGCTGTTTTACTGGGCAAAGCTGTACACATCGGAGCTGAAAAGCGGAGAAACCTACGGTCAGCTGAAAAAGACGATCTGTATAAATATCATTAATTTTAATATGTTCGACAGGAACGATTACCATACGGAAATCGTGACTTCAATCAAGGATACCGGAGAAATTTTTTCGGATAAATTCAGCATTCACTTTTTTGAGCTTAAAAAGGTGGGCAAAAAAGTGAATCCCAATAACCGCAGAGAGTTATGGATGCAGTTTCTCAATGCGGACAGTGAGGAGGATTTTGAGGTGTTGAAACAGACAAACGTGCCGATAATGAATAAGGCTGTAAATATAATTTATGATCTGAGCGAGGATACAAAAATCCGTGAAATGGCAAGACTCCGTGAAAAGGCTCTCCATGACGAGGCTTCCGCTTTGGCGAATGCGGAAAATAAGGGAATTGAAAAAGGCAGAGCAGAGGGCAGAGCAGAGGGCATTTCAATTGGAGAAGAAAATGCAGTTAATAAAATGATTAAGAAAATGCGAAAAAGAGGAATGTCCGAAGAAGAAATAAAGGAGTTTTTTGCAGATTAATATAAATTAAAAGCATTTGTTATGCGCTTTGTGACCAAAACACAGAGCGCATTTTTGTTGCCTTTGGATATAGCAATTTTGGATATTTTGTGGTATCCTTGTTTGTTGAAGGGAGATGATAAAATGGCTAAGAACAGAGTTATACCGTTCGGGTACTGTATGAAAAACGGCGAAATTACGGTGGATTTTACGGAGTCCAAAGCGGTAGTAAAAATTTTTGAAGAATACCTCAACGGCAGCAGCTTACCGATAATCTCAACCGTGTAACGAGAGAAAATCTGACAGGTATCC
>OIEL01000386.1_pt1 | contig 26344 bp, 34 predicted proteins | sample 1581731 | NCBI WGS metagenome assembly OIEL01 (sample SAMN01760977, study PRJEB22395) | human gut metagenome | reverse complement strand
ATGAAATTTGGAGGGAAATAAATTTGGTATACAATGAAAAAAAGGTAGAACTGCTTAGGCAGAGATATCCAAAAGGGACAAGAATATGCCTTGACAGTATGGAAAACGATCCGTTTCCAATACCGCCAGGCTCTAAAGGAACAGTAGATTTCATAGATGATGCAGGAAATCTAATAATGAAATGGGACAACGGACGTTCACTGTCGCTGATACCCGGAGAGGATAAGTTCCATACAATAAGTCAGGAAGGGACAGAAGAAATAAATATTAAGGAAAGGATTAAGGCATTTGACAAAGCGAATTCTCCGTTATATATCGTTGATCACGATGACGGCAGGTTCAGTCTGTGCCTTCAGCTTAAGGAATACGGTCAGGAGGCTTTTAATGCTTATGCAGAAGAGATAGGCGATCCTGTTACGGAGGATGGACAATTCTATACACATGGAAACGGATATGAGTGGGAAACAGTATTTCGCAGAGCCTTTGCAGATGAACCGAATCTAAGTAAGATTTATTTTGACTGTGAGGCAGGCGGATTTTTCTGTTATGCAGACAGTCTGTCACTAATGGAGGACTTAGGGAGTCGATTCAAGGCTATGGTAGACGATACTGAAGGTTTTGCCAATCTTGTGTCATCGGCGCTCAAAGAAGCCAATCAGGATCAAATTGAAGAAATAACGGAAGAAGTACAAATGGATATGTCAATGTAAGCGGTTAGGTCAAAAAAGACTTAACCGCTTTTTGTACCTAAAAGCAGAAAGGAGAAGATATGAATGATTCGTGTGTTTGAAGCGTTTGCGGGAATCGGAGGATTCCGAAGCGGATTGGAAAGAGTAGGAGGATTTAAAATAGTAGGCTGGTGTGAAATTGATAAGTTTGCGCAAAAGGCTTACAGAATATTGTTTGATACGGGAAAAGAGGAATTTTATGAGGACATCACAAAAATCGATTACAGAACAATGCCGGATTTTGACTTGCTCGTTGGAGGTCCGCCATGCCAAAGCTGGTCATATGCAGGACTCAGAAAAGGGTTTGAGGACGACAGAGGAAATATGTTCCTCGAATATATTAGAATCCTTGAAGCCAAAAAACCCAAGTATTTTGTGGCTGAGAATGTTGCCGGACTGCTTAGTCATTCGGAGGGGAGAAGCTACGGAATCATCCTTGAAAAGATTTGCGAATTGGGGTATAGCGTGTGCTGGCGTGTGCTTAACAGCGCAAATTTCGGAGTTGCCCAAGACAGGAAAAGAGTGTATCTTGTGGGATATCTTGGAGAAAGAAGTCCCATCGAAATATTGGCTTTCGGAGAAAGCGGCAATGAAGATAGCACAGAAAGAGGAGAAAAAGCAGCTCTTAAACAGTTAATAGGAGGAAGTCAGGGAACAAGAGTATATGATGCTGAAGGACTGGCGTCAACGCAGTGCAGCGGTTCAGGAGGAATGGGAGGAAAAACAGGATTATACCTGATAGATATGAATCCGCCACCGAAGCTGACAGAAAAGGCAAGATGTATAACAACACGTCAGGACAGCGGAGTTAGCAAAAGAAAAGGTGAGCATTCAGCAGTATTTGTAGATTTGAATGAAAACCCTGAGATAACTGATAAGGCAAGGTGTCTGCATACACGGTATGATTTGGGAGTTACCAACGGTAAACATAAGGGGGAGCGTTCGGGAATATTGGTTGAAGAAGAACCGAGAGCTATAATAAATCCATTTAAAGAAAACACATGTCAAAACGGAAGAAGAATAAAAGAACCAAATGAACCGATGTTTACGCTTACAGTTACAGACAGGCACGGTATAGTTCATAGAGGAAGAATAAGAAGATTAATGCCGTTGGAATGCTTTCGTTTGCAGGGTTTTACAGATGAACAGTTTAATAAAGTCAGGGAGGCAGGTTTGTCAGATGCACAGCTGTACAAGTTAGCCGGAAATGCAGTAACGGTAAATGTAATTGAGGCGATAGGAAGAAATCTGCTTAAATTTGATAATGAAAGGGATGTACGGAAATGAAGTTAAATGCAAATGATGAAACTTATGAAATACTTGAAATATGCGGTCAGACAGTTTTGTTCACAAGTGCAAGAATAGACAGGGAAACTGTACCTGACGGGTTATATGCATATGATCTTCGTCATGATGATGAGTGTCAGGGAGATATATGTGAGATAAAGCCGTCAATAGCAGTAAATCATTGGGGAACAATTATATGCAAAGAACCGATAGAAATGAATGAACTTGGATATCATCCGGTGGATAAAGAAGAATATAACTATACAGGAGAATCAATGACATTGGAGGACTTTCAGGAAGAACAGTCAATGGATATTGGAATGGAGATGAGTCAGATATGAAAATAATAGAGATAGAAGCCCGGCAGCTGAGAAATAGGGCTGCGGAGGTGAACTTCGGGAATGGGTTGACGGAATAAATGAAATGCTGACAGAAGCGGATATTTTGAAAAACGGAAGTAGGTTTGAAAAATGCTACGCATTTAAAAATGAAAATTTAACATGTATGCTGTTTCCGTTTGAAGATGTGCAGCTTGATATAGGAAAGCTTGCAATGTGGAGATTGCAGACGCATGATCAGTTCGGAGGTAAATGGCTTTCAGATTATGTTCCAAACAGACTTGGAGGATTTATTTCAGAACAGAAAAAGCCTGAATGTCCACTAATAGGTCAAAACGGGAATGTATTTAATCTCATGGGGATCGCATCAAAAACGCTGAAAGAAAATGATATGGCAGATGAGGCAAAGGAAATGTGTGAACGGATAACCTCCTCAGGCAGCTATGACGAGGCGCTATGCATAATAAGCGAATATGTAGAAATAACATCAATAGATGAATATGAAGAAGAAACAGAAGAAATGGGAATGGAGATGATGTAAATGGTATACTTATTTATAGGAATGGTGATAGGAGGTACGGCAGGATTGTTTACAGGCTGTCTGCTGACAACAGCCAAAGAAGCCGACAAGGAGATAGAAAGGCTTAATAAAGAGCTTAATGTTAAGAATATTGATTGAAGCTTTACGCTTCTGTCAGCAAATGATTTAAGTATTATAATAATGTCAAATGCTAAAAATAAGAAAAATATACAATAAATCTTAAAAATGTTTGTTTAAGAAGTCTATAGAAAAAAAGAAAAATACATGGTATTATTTGGTAGTAAGTATTTTTGTGCTTATAATTTTAACAGAACGGAGCAATTATAATGAAATCAAGAATGAAAAAAACAATCGTTTCAATTTTAACAGCTGCAATAGCATCTATGTCGTTCAGCAGTATGATGACAGCAAGCGCTGAATCGAATGATAAAACTTTCAGAATTTATTATGATGTAAATGCAAATTCAGGAATTTCAGAGATGACATCGCATCTGAATTATGATTACGACAAGGTGGAGGTTAAAAAAGTTATCAGAGGGAATTTAGGAGGAACTCATGGTTTTTCTCAAAATAAGTATGGAGTAATGGATGTCAGCTACAAAAATACATCTAATATTTACGCAGCCGGAATACTGATGTATGTCTCATTTTATGCGTCTGCAAGTGTAAATAAGATTTCAGATTATGCATCATTTAGTATAACCGGTGTAAAAAATACAATGGGTACAAGTCTTTCTACATCAAAGGTGTCTGTTAGTACAGTTTTGGTTGGAGATGTTAATCAGGATGGTGCGGTAAATTCATCCGATCTTCAGATAATAAGAAAATATTTGGCAGGTACACAAACATTATCGGGAAATGTTTTAAGGGCAGCGGATACTGACGGAGATTTTGATGTAGATGATGATGATGCAGAGCTTTTGAGAAAATATATTTTGCATTTAGAAGATTTTGAAAAGTAGTAAAGAAAGGTTAACTTATCAAAAATGATAAGTTAACCTATGTATACAAACGACCTTTTATAAAGAGGTCGATTTATATTTGAATAATAAATAAAAGTCGTTTTGCCGACTGCAGAGTAAAATCTGCTGCTGGCAAAGCGGCTTTTTTTATTGTATAAACTTTTCTGAGGTCGGCAAACGCAGAAAGGAAGTAAATGAACAGCTTTATGTCATGGGTAGGAGGAAAGAAAGCATTAAGAGATGCGGTACTTGCAAGATTTCCACCGTTTTATGAAAGGTATATTGAGGTATTCGGAGGTGCAGGCTGGGTATTATTTCATAAACCGCCCGGAATGGATTTTGAGGTAATAAACGATTACAATTCAAATCTCGCCAATCTGTACCGATGTGTGAGAGATAAGCCGAATAAGCTTAAATACAAACTGAGATATGTTCTCAATTCAAGAGAGGATTTCAATTGGATATCAGTCTTACATAAAAACGGATTGTTTAAACGCTTTTATGATGTAGACAGAGCTGCAAAGTTCTATCAGCTGATAAGGTACAGCTATGCAAGCAGTTTAGACAGCTTTGGAAGTCAGCCGCATTCAATGTGGTCGGATTTTCCGCAAATAGATATGGCAAGTAGACGATTACAGAAGGTAGTGATAGAAAACCGAGATTTTGAAAAGCTGATAAGGCAGTATGACCGTCCTGTGAGCTTTTTTTATTGTGATCCTCCGTATTTTGCAACAGAGAATTACTATAAGGATGTAGGGTTTAAAACAGCGGATCATATAAGGCTGCGTGACAGTCTGTTGGATATCAAAGGAAAATTCCTTGTGTCCTACAATGACTGTCCTGAGATACGGGAGATATGGGATAAACCGAATATTCACATTGAAGAAATAAGCAGACTGAACAATCTGGCACAGAGATATGAGGGCGGCTGTATGTATGAGGAGTTATTTATATCAAATTACGATATGAGTGAGAGAAGGAATATGGTAAAACAGTTCTCACTGTTTGATGAAGAAAACGGAGGTTTAAGTATATGAAAGAAAAGAATGAAATTACAGGGTATGCAGAGGTTGAAAACGGAATGATCCATATACCGAAGGTATATATGCCAGAAGGAGTGAAGCTGAAATTCAGATTAGAACTGGAAGGAGAATTTGAAATAGCGCTTTTTCTAGATAAGGCTGAAGATGAGGACAACTGAAACGGAGGGTTAGGATATGAACGATATAAAGGAATTTGAGCATGAGAAATTCGGAAAAGTCAGAATGGTGTTAATTGACGGAGAGCCTTGGTTTGTGGGAAAGGATGTGGCTTTAAGCCTTGCCTACAGAAACCCTCAAAAGTCAATTCGTGATCATGTTGATAATGAAGATAAGACGGTGAACAAATCGTTCACCGTTAATGGAACGGCTGTTATTCTGATCAATGAGTCCGGAATGTATTCCCTTGTTCTGTGCAGTAAAAAACCTGAAGCAAAAGAATTCAAGCATTGGATAACTTCAGAGGTGCTTCCGACAATACGCAAATACGGAATGTATGCCAATGCGGAAGTCCTTGAAAAAATGATATGTTCGCCTGAAAATGTGATACAGATATGTACAATGCTTGTGAATGAGCAGAAGAAAAATAAGAAGCTTGAAGCTGATAATGCAAAGCTTGCCGAAAAGTGCGGTTATCTTGACAAGATACTGCAAAGTAAAAATGCAATACCCGTAACAGTAATAGCTAAAGATTACGGAATGTCGGCACAGGTGTTCAATGATCTGCTTCATTTTCTGGGGATACAGTATAAGCTGAAAAGCGGAACATGGGTATTGTATCAGAAGTATGCAGACTGCGGATATACAAAGTCAAAGACATATCAGTATGATGAGGATAAGACAACGATTCATACATATTGGACTCAGTCGGGAAGAATATTTCTGTATGATTATTTGAAAAAGTACGGATATCTGCCAGTGTGTGAACGGCAGTCATGAAAATGTAAAGGAGAATTGAAATATGAAAGTAAAAGCAGCGATAAACAAAATAGTGGACAAACCTGAATCAACGGTAAAGGCATATGCAAGCGTATCATTTGACGGAGCATTTGCAGTACATGGGATAAAGGTGTGTGAAAATGAAAAGGGGAGATTTGTATCAATGCCGTCTATGCCGTATAAGGACAGAAACGGAGAAACCAAATACAGCGATATATTTCACCCAATATCCAAAGGAGCAAGGGAAGCTTTGAACCGATCAGTGCTTAACGCATACGATCTGAAGCTTCATCAGACACAGACAACGGAAATAGAGATAGAAGAAACTCAGGAAGAAGCAGAAGAAGCCAAGGAATATCCCGAACAGGAGATAGGAATGTGATGTTATGATCAGTATTCGTTCACCGTGTGAATGTTTATTAAAGGAGCGAGGGTTGCCCCATAAAATAAAGTTAATATATTCAAGACCAATGGTGAAATCATTGGTCTTTTTTAATTTGAAGGAGGAAAAAAGTATGAAAAAGCAAATGACAAGAATATTATCAATAATGATGACAATCGTAATGATATTTACAATGCTGCCGTTAACGGTATTCGCAGAAGAAACAAAGGTACAGATAGTAAATGCATATGAGCTTGCGACCAAAAGCAATATGACCATAGGAGATGGATATACGCTGTATGCAGAGGACTATTGGTGCATTATTCATACATCAGACAGTACCAGAGCCGTGTACTGTATTGAACCCGGAAAACACGTTTTAAGCGGAGATATGTATAACGAAAATGCAGCGGAGGACTATCTTAACAAGGTAAAAAATAAGACGCTGTCAACTGAGGAAATTCAGGCGGCGCTCAGAAAAACATTTCTGTATGCATACACAGGAAAGCTTGATACAGCGGAATCATATATGAAATATACTGCAACTCAATTGCTTGTATGGGAAGTTATAGTAGGACAAAGGGATTTGGATTTCAAGCGTGTAAGCAACGGGTATACGTCGGTTGAAAAAATGCTGAGTAATTTTAAAGACGATTATGCAGGACAGCAGGTAAGCAATTATTATTACGATTATGAAGCAAAAATACAGAAAGATAAAAAATCAGTATCCTTTGCAAAGATTTCAAAAGAATCGGCGAAAGCCTCGGCAGTAAAAGCAGGAGCAGACGGAACATATACATTCAATGATAAGAATAAGCAGCTTGAGAACTTTGACGCATCAATAAGCAACGGAACAGTGGTTTCCAAGTCGGGAAATAATCTGAAGGTCAAAGCAGATGACGGAAAAACAGCAGTTGTAACATTAACGCAGAATAACCTGAGCGATTCAGGAGAGTTTACCGGATTTCTGACATTGACAAGCAATTCAAAGCAGACGCTAGCCAAACTGAAAGCAGGAAAAAGAAAATATTATGCGGCTGTCAAAGGACTTGAAAACGGTAATCTTGAAATCATAAAGACTTCCGAGGACGGAATTGTTTCAAATATAGAATTTACGGTAACGGGAAACGGTAAAACATACAATGTGAAAACAGACAGTAACGGAAAGATAAAAATCCCAAATTTGACAGCAGGAGAATATACCGTGACCGAAGAAGTTCCTGCCCGATATGAAAAACAGAAGTCGCAGAAAGTAAAGGTACAGGCAGGCAAGACAGCTTCCGTTTCATTTTCAAATACTCTTAAAACAGGAGCAATAAAGATAAACAAACAGTCTGAGGACGGTGAAGTAGGAAACCGAACATTTGAAATCAAGGGAAACGGCAAGACATATACAATCAATACAAATAATGACGGAATTGCAATGCTTTCGGATATTCCCGTGTATGACAAGGATAATAAGAAGATCACCTATACGATAAGCGAGAAGAATGTTCCTGTGAAGTATGTTATTCCCGCAAATCAGAAAGTAACCCTTACAGCAGACGCCACAACAGACAAGACATTTAAAAATGTGCTTAAAAAGTTTACGGCAGAGATAATAAAGAAGGACAGCGAATATGACTCAGCACAGGGTGACGGAAGTCTGGCAGGTGCTGTATACGGTATTTACAAAGGCGATGAACTTGTGGATACATATACAACCGATGAAAACGGATATTTTAAAACAAAGGAATATGTCTGCGGAGATAATTGGACTATCCGTGAAATTTCTGCGTCTGAGGGATATTTACTAGATGAAACAGTATACTCTGTTGGTGCAGAAGCCAAGAATTATACGGTTGAAAAGAATACTGTTGAAATGACAGTAAAAGAGGAAGTTATCAAGGGCAAGATTTCAATTATAAAGCACAGCGATGACGGTACAACGCAAATCGAAACACCTGAACAGGGAGCAGAATTTGAGGTGTATCTGAAATCCGCAGGTTCTTATGATAATGCAAAGGAAAGTGAAAAGGATTATCTTGTATGTGATGAAAACGGATTTGACGAAACCAAGTTTCTCCCATACGGTATTTACATTGTTCATCAGACTAAGGGCTGGGAAAACACCGAATGGATGAAAGATTTTGAAGTGGTCATCAGTGAGAATGAAAAGAATTATTTCTACCTTATAAACGACGCCGTTTTGACTTCACTTGTGAAAATAGTGAAAAAGGACGCTGAAACAGGTAATATTATTCCGGTTTCAGGTATCGGTTTCAAGGTATGGGACTGTCAGAATGAATGCTATGTAGAGCAGAAAATAAACTATCCGTCAGAGATGGTATTGGATATCTTCTACACAGACGAAAGCGGATCGCTTATGATGCCAAGCGAGCTTGTTTACGGAAATTACGAGCTTCACGAGGTACAGACGGCAAACGGATATGTTCTTGACGAAACTCCTGTTCCATTTGCTATTGACGGTCAGGAAGAAGTAATTACGGTAGAAAAATGCAATACTGCTCAAAAGGGCAAAATAAGCGTACGGAAAACAGGAGATATTTTTGCAAGGGTACAAAGAACCTCTTCTGCATATACAGACGAGGACGGAAATCTGATTGAAAACCCTACGACATATACTCCGGTGTTTGAAACGGGAAATCTTGCAGGGGCAGTATTTCAGGTGATAGCGTCTGAGGACATTATAACAGCAGACGGTACTGTAAGAGCGAAGGCAGGAGATGTTGTTGCAGAAATTACAACAGATGAAAACGGATATGCTGAAACAGACTTATTGTATCTCGGAAAATATGAAATCAAAGAAATCACCGCACCTTACGGATATGTTCTAAATACCGAGTCTCAGTTTGTTGAGCTTGTGTATGCAGGACAGGAAATAGAAGTAAGGGATACAGTAAATGCAGCGTTTGTCAACGATTATCAAAGGATTGAAATAAGCTTGTCAAAGCTGATGGAGAGAGATGAAACCTTTGGAATCGGGACAAATGAAGAATATAAAAATGTCAGATTCGGATTATTTGCAGAGGAAGAAATAACTTCGGCAGACGGTACTGAAATTCCTGCAAACGGTCTAATATCTGAAATCAGTCTTGATGAAAATATGAAAGCGGTATTTTCAGTAAAGCTCCCGTTTGCAAAGTACTATGTTCAGGAAATTGCAGCAGATGAGCATTACATTCTAAGCGATGAAAAGTATTCAATAGATTTTACCTATCAGGGACAGGAAACCGAGGTAGTCCGCATAGACTGCGGAGAGTTTGAAAACAAGCTTAAAAGAGGGACGGTCAAAGGACTGAAACTAGACGAGAATAATGAACCTCTTGAAAACGCAGTGTTCGGACTTTTTAAACCCGACTGTACGGAGTTTACAGAAGAAAACGCATTAATGACAGCCAAGTCAGATGACAAGGGCTGTTTTTCTTTTGCCGATATTCCGTTCGGAGAGTTTGCAGTAAGAGAGATAAAAGCTCCGACAGGATATATTTTGTCCGATAAGTTGTATCAGGTGAATATAACCGAGGACGGTCAGACTGTAGAAATAACAGCAGAAAACAAGCCGATAACCGTTGAGTTTTCAAAGAGAGATACCGAGGGCAATGAGCTTAAAGGAGCTAAGCTTCAGATAGTTGATGAAAAAGGTAATGTAATAGAGGAATGGATTTCAGACGGTACAAATCATATTGTTAAAAAGCTGAAAGCAGGGAAATATGTGCTTACCGAAACCGCAGCTCCGGACGGTTATGAGATAGCCACAGACATAAGCTTCGAGGTATTTGAGGACGGTACTGTCAAAGTAGGAAATACAGAAACAGTTGCTGTATCTAAAGACGGAAATCCGCTGATAGTTATGGTAGACGAAGCGGAAGAAAAGCAGATAACCCCTCAGACAGGAGATAACCGCAGTAAGCTTCCGGGGATCATACTGACAGGAACAGGACTTTCAATACTTGTTATCCTGATATTAAAGAGCAGAAAAAAGAACGGAGGAAAAGATGAAAAGTAAGCTATTGAAAATAGCGGCGGCTGTTCGGCTGCCGCTTTAATTGCAGGAGGGATATATTTTCTGTTTCATGATGATATGGCACAGAAGATAAGCTATGAAAAGCTAAAGCCGTTTATGCCGAATGTTACTGTGCTTGATGTTGCTCCAACGGAACAGATCAAGACAAAGGACAAGGTTGAATTAAAGGAACAGGTTCGGGAACTTAGTCAATGCTATGATGACTCAATAGGATGGATATATATTCCCGATACAAATATCAATTATCCTATAATGCAGGCGGAGGATAATGAATATTATCTCCACAGATCATATGACGGAAGTTATTTGTATTCAGGTTCGGTTTTTCTCGATTGGCGATGTAAATCGGATTTTTCGGGAGATGTGAATATGCTTTATGGTCACAATATGCAAAACGGAAGTATGTTTGCGGATGTAGTGAATTTCATAAACAAGGATTACTTTGACAGTCATAAATACGGATGGCTAACAACTGAGGACAACGTATACAGGATAGAATTCTTTTCGGTTTCACAGCCGCAGAGTTACAGCGGAGTATACAATGTTCAGAGGGCAGGAGATAAGTGGCTTAAAAAGCTCAAGAGTTTCAATGTGATAGACAGAGAAATAAAAATCGAAGATGATGATTGTATGATCTCGCTTTCTACCTGTACAAATTCTGAAGGAAGTTCAAGAACTGTTCTGACGGGTAAATTGATTGAAGTTTAACGGAGGGATGTATATGAAAAAGAAGAAAGTACTTATATTTATAATTACAGCAGCAGTAATGGCGGTGTTGTGCAGTATTACAGTGTTTGCGGACGGAGAGGTAGCAAACGCAGTAAGCAATACATGGACTAAGGCAAGAGGACAGATAAAATCGATCGTAAACGATGTGGTGTTCCCTGTAATAGATGTTGTTCTGGCAATACTATTGTTTGTGAAACTGGCAACCGCATATATGGACTACCGCAAGCATGGACAATTTGAATGGGCTGCTCCGGCGATTTTGTTTGGATGTTTGATTTTTTCATTAACAGCGCCGCTTTATTTGTGGTCTATAGTGGGAATGTAATAAAACAACAGGTTTGAGGCTGAAAATTTGTTGGATATTGGTATAGCTATCAGCCAAGTGATATGGTATATTGTGTTGCGGAGGTGAGGCAATGGACATAGCGGGCGAGCTGTACAATAAGTATGCAGACGAGATCTCAAAGGAAGCAGTGAGTAATGAAAGGTATCTGAAGTTAAAGGGAAAGCTTCAAAATATATCCGACGAGTTTGAAAAGCTTGATGAAGAAATAAAGGAAATAGTCGACGGGTATATTGATATAATCTCACGGGAAAATGATATCTATTCGAAAGCCGCATTCCATATGGGATTCAGGCTCGGACTTAGAATACAAAGGGAAATGAAAGAATAAGAAAAAGCAGTCTTGGGGCTGCTTTTTCAATTGGGGGTGATGAAATGCCGTATATACCGTATACTGACGAAGAAAAGCAGCTTGCAAACAGTGTTGATTTAGAACAGTTTCTGCATATGAGAGGCGAAAAACTGGAACGTGCCGGACGGGAATACAAGCTGATATATTATGACGGCAGCGGAAAGCATGACAGTATAACGATAAACGGCTCAGCTTGGTTTGACCATAAGAATCAAGTAGGCGGCGGAGCAATAAAGTTCATGCGTCATTTTTACGGTATGGATTTTCAGACGGCAATGAACGAATTACTTGGAAGAAGCGTTTCAAGTATATGCCGAAGTCCTCCCAAAGCGGAAGTAAAGGAAGAAAAGCCTAAAGAGTTTAAACTGCCTGAGAAGAATTCAGATATGCACAGAGTATATGCTTATCTCATAAAACAGAGGTTTATTGCTCCGGAGATCATAACTCATTTTGCAAGACTGCATACGCTGTATGAGGATAAGGAACATCACAATGCGGTGTTCGTAGGGGTTGATGAAAACGGCGTTCCCCGTCAGGCACATAAGCGTTCCACAAATTCATACGGAAAAACATTTCGAATAACCTGTGAGGGTTCGGATACACGGTACAGCTTTGCTCACTTCGGTGAATCTGAAAAGCTGTTTGTGTTTGAAGCGCCGATTGACCTTTTATCGTATCTGACTTTGCATCCCGAAAACTGGCAGCAGCATTCATATATAGCTATGAACGGAGTGTATGAAAATGCCGTTTTAACGGCGTTGGAACATCATTCAAGCCTTGATGAAATTGTATTCTGTACCGATAACGATGAAGGAGGAATTGACGCCGTAGACAGATTGACGGATATACTGAAAGAACACGGTTATGAAAATATTTCTCGAATTGCTCCTGAAAATAAGGACTTCAATGAAGGTGCGACACGTTTCTAATTGAAAAGATTAGGCACTAAAAAGAAAACGTAACAGTTATCTGATTAGGAGAACTGATAATCCAAGAGGTGGAATGAAGGAGTAACGCCCCGAAACGCCTCCCCTGATACTCCGACTGGCATTATTGGGAAACTAATTTTGTCAGAAGCTCGGTGAAGTCGGCTGAGAGATACCGTAAATCTGCGAAAGCGGATACGAAAGCTGTTCAGAGGTGAACTGTGTATCCTATAGGTCGGGGGTCTATAAAGTGCATATGGTGAGAATGACGGCAACGTCTGACGAACTTGCGAATGTAAGGGTCTATATGAAGTTTATGTAGAAATGCATAAACCGTTTACTGCGGCGACAGTGAGGTAGAGTAAAATTCTTCGTTATGAAATACCTTGCAATGTTACAGGCATTGCCAAGCTGTCAGGCTCATAGCAAGCACCTAAGTGTATATGTAAAGATAGGATTATCGGAACGTGGCAGATTACAATACACATTATTGTGGTACAGACGAAGAATAATAAGCTGTTTTGATTGTGGGCTAAGTCGTGGCATTACTGATGATGTTTTCTGTAATGGAAAACGGAGGAACAGCCACAAGTCAATATTACAAAAATAGTTATAGGTATTGAAAATCATAGCTTCGAGTATGATTAGGATTTTATCCGAGAAAAACGAAACTGAAAGGTGGAGTTGCCTATGACAAAGCAGAAAAAACTAAGACATCTGGAATATTATGACTTGCAGGAATGTTTTGATAATTTGTATGCAAGGAGCAAACAAGGTGAAGTTTTCACAAACTTAATGGAGCTAATCTCATCAGAAGAAAATATAAGACTCGCATATAGAAACATTAAGCGAAATTCAGGCAGTCATACAAGCGGAACGAATAGTCGCAATATAGAAGATATAGAGAAGCTTTCCGCTGATAATCTAACTGAGATTATAAAAAGAAAATTCAGATATTACAAGCCAAACTCTGTAAGACGAGTTGAAATTCCAAAGCCAAACGGGAAAACCAGACCTCTGGGAATACCAACAATAATTGACCGACTTATACAGCAATGTATTTTGCAGGTATTAGAGCCAATATGTGAAGCAAAGTTCCACGAGCGAAGCAATGGCTTCAGACCGAACAGGTCGGCAGAACACGCAATGGCGCAGTGTTATCGAATGATACAAATACAAAATATGCATTTTGTTGTAGATATTGACATCAAGGGATTTTTTGACAATGTAAATCATTCAAAGCTGATACGTCAGATGTGGGCAATGGGAATATGGGATAAACAACTAATCTGCGTAATCAAACAAATGTTTAAAGCACCAATTGTAATGCCTGACGGCAATATGATATATCCGACAAAAGGCACGCCGCAAGGCGGTATATTGTCACCGCTTCTTGCGAATATTGTGCTGAATGAACTGGATTGGTGGATAAGCAGCCAGTGGGAAAATATTCCAACGCATAAGGAATACAAATTACCCTGTGCATCAAATGGTACTGAAAATAAGGGCAATATATACAGTGTGCTTAGAAAAAGCAGATTGAAAGAAATGTATATTGTTAGATATGCAGATGACTTTAAAATATTCTGTCGGAAACGCAGCGACGCTGATAAAATCTTTATTGCTGTAAAAAAGTGGCTTAAAGAACGTCTTAAACTTGAAATCAGCGAAGAAAAATCAAAAGTTGTTAATCTCAAGAAACACTACTCTGAATTTTTAGGGTTCAAACTCAAAGCAGTCAAAAAGGCTGATAAATATGTGGTAAGGTCGCATATGTCCGATAAAACCATAAAACGTGTATCCGAGAAGCTCAAAGAGCAAATTATCAAAATTGAGCACAGCGGCGAACGTAAATCTATGGGCATCAATATCAATAAGTATAATCTTATGGTTTTGGGGATTCACAATTATTATAGATATGCTACGGCTATCGGTTTAGACTGTTCAAGGATACAATTCGTTATCAATATGGTTTTGTATAATCGTCTGAGAAACGTAATGACAAAAAGCGGTCAGAGTGGATTGAGCTTTATCACCAAACGATATGGCAGAAGTGAAAGGCTTCGTTATATTTATGGAGCACCAATATGCCCGATTGGATATGTGCAGACCAAGAACCCTATGTACAAGAAGAAAAAGGTATGCAAGTATACAGCAGAAGGCAGGGAAGAAATTCATCGTAATCTGAAATTTGATGAAACGGTAATGATGGTTCTGCATATACTCGCAAGAGCGTATCTGCCAAATCGAAGCGTGGAATATATGGACAACAGAGTGTCGCTGTATGCTGCCCAATACGGCAAATGCGCTGTTACAGGCAAAGTGCTGTGGATTGATGAAATTCACTGTCATCATAAAAAGCCGATTAGCCAAGGCGGTACAGACGAATATAAAAATCTCATTATTGTTCATATTGACGTTCACAAGTTGATACACGCAACAAAACCTGAAACGATACAAGCATATCTGAACAAAATTAAACCTAATAAATCTCAGCTTGAAAGAATAAATAAATTCCGAAAAACAGCAGGTAATCCTGCTATAGAATTGTTTTGAAACTTTGAAAACAATACCAGTCTGACAAAATTGTAATATTGATGGGGCGCTGTATGAGTCCGAAAGGCTCACGTACAGTGCTAAGCGGGGGAAAAGGCGGAGATGACTTCAAAACCTTACCTATCGCAATATTTAAAGGAGAGAAACGGTATAAAACCATTAAAAGTTGTACCTCACAGAAGAAAGGATATATATTATGAAACGGTTTCGGATTTACAGCATTTTAAATGCAATCCCGACCGATTGATTGACAGACTTTCGAAAACATTCAGAAACGGACAATATCGTTATCTTGCCGAGTATGCGCTTGCAGGCTCGGCATTTTTTATAGGCAGAAAAAACGAAAATGCGATGTTTGAAAAGCTGAAAGCAAAGATGTCAGACGAATACAGGGCATATTCCGATAAAGGCAAGATGTATTCTAAAGAAGATAACCTAAAGAGAATGTACCAATCAGTGATGAAAGATTTAAGGCATACTCAGGCAAGAACAAAGGAACAGGTTATGCAGACCGCAAAATCGCTGTATGAACTGGCTGACTGTGCAGTCAGGTGCGAGGTTGAACAGCAGCTTGAAACTCCCGTTATATTACAAGAAGAAACGCCTCAGATGGAAGAACCGTCTGAGGTACTTTGTATGGAGTATGGGTAATTGTAATTATATGTTAAATGTGATATACTAAATAATATCAAAGCAGACAAGGGGTATTAAAATGTCAAGGAAAAATCATAAAATGATAGACGGCAGACTGCTTAGAACAGACAAAAAAATGTGTCATTTGAAAGGCAGACAGGTAGAAAAGATTTCTGCATGGCTGAAATCCGAGTTTTTTAAAATTGCCGATGAGAAGCAGAGAAAGCCAACGAAATCCGAAATCGACAGAATAACAGAAAAAGTATATGAAAAAATTGAAGAAGCACAGATTTGGATTCCGTATTATGAAGTACGCAGATATATGAGTTCCAGACAAACAAGATTTTGGAATCAATGGTTAAAACAAAAAAATGAGCATGACAGTGAATAAAAACTGTTGTGCTTTTTTATTTTGGGGAGGTGTAAAAAATAACGCAATCACAGCTGATCGGCATAATAGCGATGTCGGTCATTTTTACTTTATTAGCAGTATTGGTATACTGCTCAAACAACTATTCCTTAAACGGAATTAAGAAAAAGACCGTAGGACAAGGTCAATATGGTACTGCCCGTTTTTCAACGAAAGCCGAGATCAAAAAGACTTACACAAAAATACCTTTTGATGTGGAGAACTGGCGTAAGGGAAAGAATCTGCCAACGGTTCAGGGTACTGTAGTAGGGTGCAGAACCGAAGGGAAACGAACCTATGCTTTAATTGACGAGGGCGATGTTCATACCCTTATGGTGGGTGCAGCGGGCGTAGGCAAAACAGCTTTTTTTCTTTATCCGAATATAGAGGCGGCTTGTGCATCGGGAATGTCTTTTCTATCAACAGATTTAAAGGGAGATGTTTTTCGAAACTACGGAATGATAGCAAAAAAGTATTACGGCTACAATGTTTCTGTTATCGATCTTAGAAATCCTACACGCTCTGATGAAAATAATATGCTTCATCTGGTCAACAAATATATGGACATTTACAAATCGGATAAGACTAATTTGCAGGCAAAAGCAAAAGCGGAGAAGTATGCAAAGATAACAGCCAAAACCATAATAAACATAGGAGGTGGAGATTACTCCTCGATGGGACAAAATGCGTTTTTCTACGATGCTTCTGAAGGATTACTGGCTTCACTCATTTTGTTAATAGCTGAATTTGGCGAGAAAAATGAAAGGCATATAGTGTCGGTTTTTAAAATGATTCAGGATTTATTAACGCCAATAGCCGAAGAAAAGAAGGCAGAGAAAAAAGGACAGGCAAAGTCTAAAAACGGATTTAAAATTCTTATGGAAAAGCTCCCTGACGAACATAAAGCCAAATGGCTTGCAGGGTCTGCACTGTTTGCGGCAGATCAGGCGATGATGTCGATAATATCGACTGCATTGTCAAGGCTCAACAGCTTTATAGATTCGGAGCTTGAACAGATACTGTGCTTCGGTACGGCAATTGACGCCGAGAAGTTCTGCAATGAAAAGTCGGCGATATTTATTGTGCTTCCCGAAGAAGATATCAGTAAATATTTTATGGTATCGCTGATAATTCAGCAGCTGTACCGTGAGATTTTAGTAATTGCAGATGAAAACGGAGGCAAGCTGAAAAATAGGGTAATGTTCTTTTGTGACGAGTTCGGCAGCTTTCCTAAGATAGAGGGAGCAGAGGCAATGTTTTCAGCAAGCCGTTCCCGAAGAATCAGCATTGTAGCAATTATTCAGTCCTTTGCACAGCTTGACAAAAATTACGGCAGAGAAGGTCAGGAGATAATAACCGACAACACGCAGCTGACTATATTCGGAGGCTTTGCCCCGAACAGTCAGAGTGCGGAGGTTTTGTCAAAAGCTCTCGGTGAACAAACTGTTCTGTCCGGTACTGTGTCACACGGCAGAGATAGATCACAGTCCCTGCAGATGATAGGTAGACCGTTAATGACGCCTGATGAGCTTAAATCAATGCCGAAAGGACAGTTTATTGTTATGAAAACGGGAACGCATCCGATGATATCACCGTTAAAGCTGTATTTTAAATGGGGCATTGAGTTTGAAGAACCGTATATACTTGAAGATAAGGGTGCAAGGAAGGTCACATATATGAGTAAAGACGGATTAATGCGAGAGGTCGAGATGAAGTATCCGCAGAAGAAAAAAATACTGCCTGTGGAGTTTGATGTGGAATTTGATGAAGAACTGCCGAAAAGGAGAAAGCGGCTTAAAACAGGAGGTGTATAGTGTTTGAGATTTTCAAGGGAGATCTACGAGTACGGATTGCCTCACAGGGCAGTGACGGTATATATGTATCTTTCCAACCGTGCCGGAAAAAAGAAAGAGTGTTTCCCGTCAGTGAAAACCATTGCCGAGGATCTCCGGCTTTCAAAGTCAACGGTGTTTCGCGCACTGAATGATCTTGAAAATGCGGGACTTATTGAACGTGAGGAACGTTACAGAATAAGCGGAGGACGAAGCTCCACTCTTTATAGGGTTAAAGGTTGAAAAAACAGCGGTTTTGTGGTATAATCAGTAACATAAATTAATACGAGGTGTAAAAGTGATAAGAAGATTTGAAGAAAAGGATATATCTTCTGTTATGCAAATTTGGTTGAATTCAAATTTAGAGGCACATTCATTTATAGCAGAAAGCTATTGGAAAAACAAATATGAAGCTGTAGAAAAAATGATATTAAAGGCAGAAATATATGTTTACGAGGGTAGCGATGGTATAAATGGGTTTGTCGGATTAATAGACAATTATATTGCCGGAGTATTTGTAAGAAAGGGAAAACGCTCAAAGGGAATAGGAAAACAGCTTATTGATTTTGTTAAGTGTCAGTACAATAACCTGACGTTAGATGTTTTTGTCAAAAATACCAGAGCAGTAGATTTCTATATAAGAGAGGGATTTCAAATTCAACGCAAAAGTATTAATTATGATACACAGGAAGAAGAATATACCATGTGTTGTTAAGCAGATATTGATTAAAATTAAGGAGTAAAAGGAATGTCAAACAAGTACAATTTAGACCGAGAAACCTATAGAGCAATAAAAAAGATGGACAGAGTGCAGTTGGAAAAAATACTGACCGATGTATATACATCAGGCAAAGAGGACGCAGAATCGGGATATATAGATTTAAGCGAGCTTAAATCAGCCATCGGACAGATAAAGGGAATAGGAGAAAACAGGCTGAACGAAATAATGGATGTTATTCAGAACTTTGTTGATAATGCTGAGAAAAAAGAGGATTAATATGAATGATGTTAACAGATGCGGCTGGTGTCAGGATAACGGAATGATGCAGAAGTATCATGATGAAGAATGGGGAGTACCGTTGCATGACGATAAAAAGCAGTTTGAGTTTTTGATGATGGAAGTGATGCAGTGCGGACTCAGCTGGTCGCTTATGTTAAAGAAAAGACAAACTTTCAGACAGTGCTTTGATGATTTCGATTATGAAAAGATCGCCTTGTACAATGAAGAAAAAATCGCAGAAATAATGAATATACCCGACATGATAAAGACTGAAAGGAAGATAAGAGCAGTAATTCATAATGCGAAAATGTTCCTAAAAATCATTGAAGAATACGGCTCCTTTGATAAATATCTGTGGGGTTTTACAGATAACAAAACAATAATCTATGATTCTCACAGGGATGGACAGCTTCCTGCAAAGAATGAATTATCCGATGAAATAAGCAGAGACTTGAAAAAAAGAGGATTTAAATATCTGGGTTCGATAACTGTCTATTCGCATCTGCAGGCATGCGGAATAATAAACGATCATGAGGAAAAATGCTTCAGGTATAAGGAGCTTAAAGAAAAAAATAATGATATAAACCGCTGACTAGAATCAGCGGTTTTTTTATATGGGAGGAAAAAATGAAAAAAAGAAAAGCCGAACGGTGTAAAAGCTACAGAAGAACAAAAAAGTATTATATAACGATCCATAGCTGTGAGCGTTACGGAAATCTGAAAAATCATCAGTCCATTGGGACTGATTTTTTTACGGAAAGAAAAAAGGAGGCGGTATAAATGTTTGACTGGATAGGAGATGCGTTAAGCTGGGTAGGAGATAAGATATCGGGAGCGGTATCAAGCGTAGGCTCGGCAATTTCCGAAGCGGTATGGGATATAATGCTTGAATGGCTGTTTAAAACAATTTACGGAGCGGTTGCAGACTTCTTCGGAATGATAAACGGGATGGCGGCGGAAATATTTGAACTGAATTGGGTAAATGCATTTTTAAGTTTGTTTTCGTCATTCGGATGGGCGCTGTTCGTGGCAGGACTGGCAGTAGCAGTGTTCGATACTGCGATAGAATACCAGTCGGGCAGGGTAAATATACAAAAATACCTGTCTGAATATTCTGAAAGGTTTTATGGCAGTAAGCCTGTTTACAAAGCTTCCTGTTGCCCTGTATAAGTTCTGCATAACCTTACAGACCACATTCTCAGATGACTTGATGAGTTCGTTTACAGGTTCGGTAAGAGGTGATCTGGGAGATACTGCAAATGTAGTTTTGAAGTCTATGGCAGGGTATTCGGGACTGATCGGAATATTAACGGTAATAGCGCTTGCATACTGTGTAATAAAGCTTTTCTTTGCGAATATCAAAAGAGGCGGGATACTGCTGTGTCAGATAGCAGTTGGAAGTCTGTATATGTTTTCGATTCCGAGAGGTTTTTCAGACGGATTCAACAGCTGGTGCAAACAGATATTCGCACTGTGTCTGACAGCTTTTTTACAGACAACACTGCTGTTTCTGGGACTGCTTACATGGCAGACAAATATGCTTTTGGGACTTGGAATAATGCTTTCGGCAAGTGAAGTTCCGAGAATAGCACAGCAGTTCGGATTGGACACAAGCATAAGATTTAATATGGTAAGTGTTTCAAGTACGGTTAATACAGCTATGCGTGCAGGAAAATTTGTTACAAGTAAACTGGCTTAACACTTGTTTTAATGAAAAGAATGTAATATAATATATTACATTAAATAAAAACAAGGAGCAGAAAATGAGTATAACATTAAAACAGGTAAATAAAAAATCAGCCGACTATAAAAAGATAAAAGAATTATATAAAAAAGCATTTCCTGCAAATGAACGTGCTCCGTTCTTTGTATTATCATCAAAAGCAAAGAAACCGAATGTGGATTTCTGGGGGATTTATTCCGATAAAAAATGGGCAGGACTTATGTATGTAGTAAATGAAGCAGATTTGTCATATATCTTTTATTTTGCAGTTTCGGAAACTGAAAGAGGAAAGGGCTTCGGAAGCGGAGCATTGCAGGCGGCAAAGCATAAGTATGCCGGACAAAAAATATTTCTGTCGATTGAACAGCTTGATGAAGAAGCCGAGAATTACGATCAGCGTGTAAAGCGCAAGCAGTTTTATGAAAGAAACGGATTTAAAGATCTGAATATGAAACTTAAAGAGGCATCGGTGACATATGATCTGTTGGGGATAGGCGGAACGGTTGACGCTAAGGAATATGAGAGGCTGATGGGCAAGTATTTAGGAAAACTGTTAAGTAAACTTATTACGATGAAAATAATAAAATAATACAAATTATCCGGCTGAGGAAATTCAGTCGGATTTTTTAATGCCCGAAAGGAGAAAAGATGAAAACATATATATATCCGCAGAATCTGAAAGCTGCGTCAAGACTGTGGCTGTGGAGCATAAAGGATTTTCTGATAATATGTATAGGACTAATATTATCGGTTGTGATATTAACGCAGATATGGTCGTTTATACCATTTGGAATAACGGCAATGTTTGCGTTTTTGTCTATACGCATGGAGGAAACAACGATAATGGATTATATATTCTGTGCTTTTAAGTTTTTTGTGACATCACAGCAGTTATTTTATTGGAAATAAAATGCTTTGTTCGGTTGATTGGTAAATAAAATTGTGGTATAATAAAAAACAAAGGCGGTGAAATTCATGAGCTATGAAAACTTAGCCGAGCTTAAAGCTCTGTATAACGATAAAAAAAATTTAATACCACAGGAAACTCTCAAAAGCTATCTTAAAGCATTTTCCATAGAATATACACATAATTCAACAGCCATTGAGGGAAATACACTTACCTTGATTCAGACAAAAACTGTAATAGAGGATGGCATTTCTGTCGGCGGAAAAATGCTTCGTGAAATATATGAAGTTGTAAATCACGAAAAAGCGTTTAAATATGTCCGTAAATGCATAGAAGAAAACAAAGAACTTGATGAAAATATAATCAAGGATATTCATGCCATAACAATGGAGAATATAACGACAGGCGGAATATATAGAAATGTTGATGTGTATATTTCAGGTGCTCAGCATACTCCACCATCACCAAATGAAATGTACCATCAGATAAAAATGTTTTATTATGACTTATCTTCCAATACTCTTGATCCGATTGAACTGGCAGCATGGACACATGCCGAGTTTGTAAAGATACATCCGTTCACGGACGGAAACGGAAGAACATCACGCCTGATTATGAATTATCAGCTGATGAAAAACGGATACCTTCCGATTTCTATTGACAAAAAAGACCGTTTGTCCTACTATGAAGCACTGGAAGAATATGCTGTAAATAATAATCTAATGCTTTTTGCGGATATGATTGCAACACTTGAAGAACAACAACTGCAGAGGTGCGTAGATATGACACAGGATATGACTCCGGAAATTCAAAACTTTGAACAGCAACAAAATATGTAAAATAAACAGGCTTTCATGAAAAAAATGAAAGCCTGTTTTATTTTGGAAAGGATTATTAATGAAAAACAAAAAATCAACGCAGACATTATTAGGCTTACAGACCTTTGGCAAGTACGGACTGAAAACAGATAGGGCAGAACTTGTGTTTTACAGTGTACAGCCAACAAATATATCGGTATTGTCAGATGAGAATATAGATGTTAAAGTGCATCACTTAATGTCGCTGTTGTCGATGATACCCGAACTTGAATTGATATGTCTGGATAGCTGTCAGTGCTTTGACGCAAACAAGCAGAATATCATTCAGAGGATAGAAGAAGAAAAGAATCCTGAGATAAGGAAGATACTTGAATCAGATTTGGAGTTCTTAGACAGTATTCAGGTGGAAATGTCTACAGCAAGACAGTTTATGTTCTGTCTGAGGATAAGCGATAAAAAGGAAGGACAGGTATTTCAGCAGATAAACCGTTCGTCAAAGCTGATAGCCGAACACGGATTTGATGTCAGACAGCTGAAAAAGGAAGATATAAAGCGAATGCTTGCCATATACTTTGAGGTATCAATGAACGGAGAAGAAATGGAATGTGTTGAAGGTGAAAAATATTTGGAGGTAGCGGTAGATGAAAATATTTAATAGAAAGGCAAAGGTTTTGACGGCGGAACAGGCAGAGGAAATAAGAGTACAGGAGTTTTTTGACAGAATATCACCAAGTACAATGAAGTTTTTTACAGACCATTATATATGCGGAAACAATTACAAAAGTGTGTGGGCGGTAAGGGAATATCCGCCGTCAACGGAAGAACAGGCAATACTGTCACACTTAGCAGACTGAAGCGGAGTAACACTTAGAATATACAACAGACTTGTAGACAGCTCGGAACAAAGGCAGATAATTCAGCATGCAGCAAGGAGAAACAAGCTGATGACAACTGTAAACGATGTTACCGATTCAATAGAGGCGGAGAACAATCTGAAAGATGTTGTACAGCTGATTGCAGACCTTAGAAGAAACAAAGAGCCTCTGTTGCATACGGCTGTGTTTATTGAACTGAAAGCAAGTGATGAAGAAAAACTGAAGGTACTGCAGTCGGATATTTTGATGGAGCTTACCCGTTCCAAAATTACTGTGGATAAGTTGGTTTTAAGACAGAAAGAGGGAATGCTGTCAGCATTGCCGTTCGGACACAATGCGTTCGGAACTTTGTTTGAAAGAGTACTTCCTGCAAGCGCTGTTGCTAATCTGTATCCGTTAAACTATTCAGGCAAAACCGATGAAAAAGGATTTTATATCGGACGAGATAAATTCGGCACAAATATTCTTGTAGATTTTGATAAGAGAAGCGATGACAAGATAAATGCCAATGTTCTTATTCTAGGAAACAGCGGACAGGGTAAGTCGTACCTTATGAAGCTTGTGCTGACAAATATGAGGGAGTCTGGGAAATCAATAATTTGCCTTGATCCCGAAGCAGAGTATGAGGACTTGACCAATAACTTAGGTGGTACTTACCTTGATCTTATGTCGGGAGAATATATGATAAATCCGTTAGAGCCGAAAAGCTTCGGCGAAGCACAAAAGGGGGATAATGAGCCTGAAACTTTCAGAAAAGTAACAAGGTTAAGTCAGCACATCTCATATCTCAAGGACTTTTTCAGAACTTACAAGGATTTTACTGATGCAGAGATCGATACAATTGAAATTATGTTAATGAAGCTGTATGCGAGATTTGATGTAGATGAACTTACCGATCTTGATAAGCTGAAACCAACGGATTATCCTGTTATGGAGGATTTATATAACCTCATTGAAAAAGAATATATGATATTCGATCATGAAAAAAAGCACCTGTACATAGAAGAAAATTTACAGAACATCTGTCTGGGACTGCACTCCATGTGCAAAGGAGCGGAAAGCAAATATTTTAACGGTCATACGAATATAAAGGACAGTGAGTTTTTATGTTTCGGTGTGAAAGGCTTAATGGACACAAACAAGAAGTTGAAAGATACTTTGCTGTTTAACATTCTCAGCTATATGAGTAATCAGCTGCTGAGCAGAGGCAATACCGTTGCGGAGCTTTACCTCTTTTTAAGCAATCTGACTGCTATTGAATATATAAGAAACGCCATGAAGCGAGTGCGTAAAAAAGAGTCCTCGATAGTGATAGCTTCACAGAATATCGAGGATTTTCTGCTGCCTGAAATAAAAGAATTTACAAAGCCGCTGTTCTCGATCCCAACCCATCAATTCTATTTTAATCCCGGAAATATCGAGGTACAGGCGTTTATTGAAACACTACAACTAGAAATGTCAGAGTATGATTTAGTTAAATATCCTGCAAGGGGTTCGTGTCTGTACCGCTGCGGAAACGAGAGATATCTGTTACAGGTAATAGCTTCCAATCATAAGGCTAAGCTGTTCGGTAAGGCAGGAGGCAGGTAATTTTAATATATACCTTATTTTTAACTAATTTGACGGCGATTGAGTACATTCGCAACGTCATGAAGCGTGTTCGCAAAAAAGAATCGGCAATGGTATTAGCCTCGCAGAATATCGATGATTTTCTGATCCCGGAGGTACGGGAATTGACCAAACCGCTGTTTGCAATTCCCACCCACCAGTTTCTGTTTAACGTCGGAAACATCGAGCCAATGGCGTACACCGATACCCTGCAATTGGAACTGTCGGAGTTCTCGCTGATCCGGTATCCGGAGCGAGGTTCCTGCTTGTATTGCTGCGGTAACGAACGGTATCTGCTGCAAGTTCATGCGCCGGTTTACAAGAAAAAATTGTTTGGAAAGGCGGGCGGAAGATAAATTATAATTGAAAAAATACTTGATAGGAAGTGGTAAATATGGTATAATAAAATTGAAATGAGGTGAGCGTAATGTATGTGTTTCCAAAACGATGTGATGGCGCAGACACGTTAAAATATATTTTTCCGTCTATGCAAAAAGAGGTGCAGAAAGTGATCGAGGCAACAAAAAACATTGATTGTATTCGGCGCATTACCATATTCGGAAGCGCAGTAACAATGAACTGTGGTATAGGCAGTGACCTTGATATTGCAGTCGATGCTCCTGATATCACAGATGAGGATGAATTTATACAGATCATTCGACCGATCAGAAGAGCAGTTTGCGTTGATGCGGATATTATTCATTTGAATGGTATAAAAAATCAGCTGCTGTTAAACGAGATTAAAACAAAAGGAGTGGATGTATATGACCGCCGGATTTGCTGATATGATCAAGCTTTCAGAGCATGACTATCAGGCTTGCAAGGCAATGTAGTCCTATTTTCCAGATGAATTTGCAGTCAGAACAGCGTTGAATCACTTACAGCAAGCTGTAGAAAAGTCATTAAAAGCAATCATCTTGTACAATGGAGAATCTCCTGCCTTTACGCATGATATTGATAAGCTGGCAGAGCATTGCAAGAAACTGGGTGAGACGTTTTCTGATAATCTGGAACACATTGCGGATTCTCTTACGCTTTGGGAATCAAAAAGCAGATACGATCCGTATGTTACATTTTCTCAGAAAAAATATGATACAGCCAAATTGCTCTACGAGGAAATACATGAAAAGCTTGTTTTGGCTATGAATCAGAATTATGAAGAAACAGAGGAAGAAACTGAAGAATTATCTTTCGACATGACAATGTAGAAAGCAGAAAGAGCCGCAAATGCGCTGACTCTTTATGGCAGAAATATTTTTTAGATAATAAAATGATCAATAACTGACTGTTGAAAAACAGTCAGTTTTTTGTTTGAGGAGGAAAAGATATGAGTGTAACGGCAGGAGCAATAGCCAAAAAGGCAGCGGTGATATTGGCAAAGGATAAGCG
>OIEL01000378.1_pt1 | contig 27058 bp, 21 predicted proteins | sample 1581731 | NCBI WGS metagenome assembly OIEL01 (sample SAMN01760977, study PRJEB22395) | human gut metagenome | reverse complement strand
CTTAACCCTACCAGACAAAAACGTCACGAAAATGCAGACATTTTGATCATAATTTGGAAACATATCCAACCCATTTCAAGTCAAATCATGGGCAACAATGAAGCACAAAATCTTTGTTGTTTGTTTTATCGCAATGAAAGATTTTGAGATTAATAAACAGTATGAGATTTCCTAATGATATGATTCAACGATACATTTCAGAAATGATAAGTCACCTATTCACAAACTATCAAACAACACATTCTACTCATATACCAAATCCATTTATCATTGATGATAAACTACTCTATACAATGATTCAAAACTATGGACAACATCTTAGTCCATATCCATTGGATGGTTATTATGTTCATGTTGGTAATCAACGATACAAAGTACTATTATCAGAAGCATCATTTCGTGATTATGGTATATACATATTGAAAGCATCTGAACAACCATCAAAATTGAATTCGGAATGATAATTTGTTTTTGTTATGTATTAATAAATGAGCATTGTTTCACCCTCTTCTATAGATATTCAAAATGATCTGTTAGATGTTACTAGCAAGGGTATTTCTCATAACAATAAGACTATCTATCTCAAACTATCCAATGTTTCAGTATTGTTTGGAGGTGATAATAAACAATTTGAATCAAATCCTTCCAAAGTGAAGAAGTACATCAAGTTTGTACCAACTGTTGCTAATGATTATCAACTCATTCAATTCTTGAGTGATTCAAATATGAGTAAGAATCATTGGATTAATGATACTACAGTAACTGCTTATATCAATGAACATACAAAGTTCTATGATAAGAACAATGTTGAATTGACAAATGTGAAGTTAATGGATCTTAAGGATGGTAGAGTGGATTTGATATTGGGAGGTAGTGTGTTTAAGAACAAATTTGGTAGATTTGAAAGATTGATTGTACGACAAATGCGTATTATTGAAAAGACTGATAGAACATCATTGTTTGATGTATGTCAGTTTTGAACTCAATTTTGAATTCTTGTTTTACTTTGTATTAATAAGGATGAAATTCTACGTATCAAACCCTGTTTTCAGCAAACGACCAATTGAGTATAGGTCAGTGACCTATTATAGGCTAATCTCTAAGGGATATAAATATGAACTTGAAACTGATAGTTGGAGTAAAAGTGATGTTAAAGAAAGAAAGAAAGTGATTAATCCATTAACAAATCGTGAGATTAATGTTGGTGATAATCCATTTATGATGGCTATACGTACAGGATATATTGTATATGATGAAGACAATAACAAACTTGTATTAATACCAACATTGAAAGAACAAATTGAGAAAGAACAAAGACATTATGTAGATCCATTTTGTTGTGAAGATTCAGATGATTCTGATTTTGAGTATGATTGTGATGAATTTGATTATGATGAAGATGGATGTGCTGATTTTGATTTGTATTGTTAGAGGTTGAATGATTTACTTTGATTTAAAACTAAAGTATGAAATACATAATAAGTTCAAATTTGAATTTGTTTTTGTTTTGTATAATAAAGAAATGAATACAACGATTAATCCAGAAACTGGACGTAAAGTGATAATTGGTGGACCAACTTATAGAAGAATGGCTAAGAAGTATTATACTGATAGAAATGGTCAATTGTTGGATCAAATCAAACCTACTGCTAATATGAGTGTACAAACTACGAAAAACACAAAAGGAAGAATTCGTGTGAAACATCCTGAAACAGGTAAAACTATGTATGTTGGTTCGAAAAGATGGAATGAAGTGTATCATATGTATAATTGGGATGGTAAGAATAAGAAGTTCACAGATAGAAGACAAACTCCTTTATCACAATATGAAGGAAGTGTATCATCACGTCGTGAATATCGTAAACACTTTGCAAACATATTCAATGATATGATAGGAAGAAAGGAATATGAAATGATTCATTCTGATATGGGTTATACTGTTGAATACTTCAATCTTCGTAGTAATAATGGTGTTACTTTTGCTGAACAAAGATGTGGTAGAAAGATGTTGAAGAAATATGAACATAAGCTTAATGGAAGTGTATTTGAAGTTCGTAAACGAGGTGAAGATGATTTCAATGAAGTGAATAAGTTGAATCTTCGAGAAAGAGTAGTTGGTGGATATGTTGTTGAAGAAGATGTGGATGTGTTTAAGAATAGAATGAAAATGTTCTTACAAAAAGGATATGGAGGAAACAAACAATTCTTGGTAAGTATCGAAACTACAGATTTGTTCATGAAAGAAGAAACAGATAATGAAGGAAATCGTTCAATAATGTATTGTGCGAAAATGATTAAAGATGAACGTGTTGCATCAGATCGTATTGTTAAAGTGGATAATGAAGATGAATACATCAAATGTTTCCTTAAGTTCTATGAAGAAGCAATTGAAGGAATTGAAATGATGGGTTCTGGATGGCGATATGTTGGAAATCTTGGTGTACAAATGAATCTACTCCCTTTAAAGGTATATGTTGGAGCTGCTATTAAAACTCCTGCTATTCTTGGTGAATGTGTTGTTAATCCTTGTATCAATGATAATCGTTGTTTACAACGATGTTTGATACTTGCTTATAATGGTTCATCGATTATCAAGAATTGTAATACTACAAGAGTATCAGGTTATAGTAAGTATTGGAACAAACCAATCAAGAATCCTGTATTTGGACATACAATACTTGAAATTGAGAATGCTATGAATATTGCTGATAATCAACCATTTGTTGAATGTGTAGAGAAATTCGAGCAATTGGAGAATCTACTGAATGTTTATATCAACTGTTATGAAATGCGAATGTTTGATGGATTTGATATGAAGAGTATGGATGAGAAGAATCTTGAAAACATGGTTGTAGAATGTGTATATCCTGTTAAGAAGAATCAAAGAATTGATATCAAACAAGAAGTGAATCTTTGTATGTTGAATGATGAACATTTGAAGGTGAAACATTTTGTGTTGATTAAGGATATGAGTAAGTTCAAACAACATTTGTATCGTAGTAAGGATAATGTTCAACGTAATACAGCTAGATTGTGTAAATGTCGTTGGTGTGATTTCTCTGCTGCTAAGAAATACACAATTGTTCATGAAATCAAAATGCATGGAGATGAAGTACCTGAAGAAGAACGATACATATTGGGTGATAGTAATACATATTTGAAATGGCAAAATCAAAGATATACAATGCCTGTTCCTGTAGTTGTATATGCAGATTTTGAATGTTGTATTGATAAGGACAAACAACATAAACCTATTCTATTATCATGTGTTACTGTATCAAAGATTGATAATGTGAAAACAGAATATAAAGTATTTCATGCTGAACATGAAGATGAAAGAGATTTGATACCATTCATTGATTATTTGATGCATATTAAACAAGATGTTTCTGCATATCTGTTTGATGAAATGAATCTAGAATGGTCTGTTGATGTTGAAAAGGATTATGATAATACGAGTATATGTCCATTCTGTCATTGTGGTATAGGGTCCAAAGATGAAGTTAAAGAAAACAGTATTAGAATGAGTAGTTGTAGTAAGGATATCTATTTCAAAGAAGGTGAAATTGAAGAATTGATAAAGACTAAAGGAGATGCAATGAATTGGTATGAAGATGAATTAGAGAAACGTCGTAATGCTGATCCATTCTATCAAAAGCAAATCCGTATGAAATTCCTTGAAACAATGGTTTTGGATGGTAGAGCAAATGATAAACAACAAAATGAGTATGAACAATTGAAGAAAGAAACACGATTAGCAGAACGGGTTAAAGTGAGACATCATGCTCATGTATCAGGAGAATACAGTAATGGTGAATGTGTACGTTATTATAAAGCAGGAGAATACATTTGTACATGTTGTGATAAATGCAATTTGCAATTATCATTCAACAAGAAATACTACAAACTACCTGTATACTTCCATAATGGTATGCGTTATGATAATGCTTATATCATGAGACTATTAGGTAAGTATAAGGCTTTACATCCAAAAGCAGGCAAAATTGAAGAAATCCCTAGTTCAATGGATAAGGAAATGATGATTGAAATGAATGGTATCCAATTCAAAGATTCATACAAAATGATTTCTGCTCCATTAAAGCGTATTGTGAGTGATACTCTTGGAAAGGATTTGAACAATTATCGTTATACAAAACTATTGTTGAAACAGTATTTGGAAGATCATAACAAACCATATGATGAATCCTACATAGAATTGATGACAAGAAAGGAACCTATGTTCTATGGTTTGATTACATCTTACAAATCTCTATCAACCAGACACATTCCTAAACAAGAAGAATGTTATGATGATTTGTCTCAATCATTCATGTGTGAGGAAGACTATCAACATATGAAATTGTTGTGGAAAACATTCAATATTCGTAATTGGGGTGAGTATTATGAATTGTACAATCTGTTGGATGTGACATTACTTGCAGACTGTTTTGAACATTTCAGAGACTCAACTATGAAATCATTTGGTGTTGATTCTGCTCATTATCTAACAACACCTCAAATGTCATATTCATTGTTTCTGAAGAATGTTTCGAATAAGGATGATAGTCGATACTATGATGTAGCTAAGAAATGGGCTGGTTATCAAATGAAGATTGGTAAGAATGAGAATCATAGTGAAGAAGAAATGATTGGTATCTTCATGGATCGTATGTCTGAGTTTAATGCATATGGTGGTATTCGTTTGCTTGGTAAGAATGATATGAATGAATTCATATGTTTGAAGAATAACTTGCGTGGAGGATTAACACAAATATCAACTCGTTATTCACAAAATGAATGTGATGATGAATCTATGTATTATCTAGATGCGAATAATCTGTATGGAGGTGTAATGCATAGAATGATGCCTTATAATATTGTACATATAAGTGATAAGGAGAAATCGAAGATATTGAATAGTAATCCTATAAAATGGATAGAATCTCTTGATACATATGATAAGTATGGATATTTCATAGAATGTGATATTGAAGTGGATGATAATAAGCATGATTACTTCAATGATTTGCCACTATTTCCTAGTCAGAAGTATGGTTTATATTCAAATCCTATGAAGAAGTTTGCAAATGATTTTGATATTGATGATTTGAATAAGAAGGAAAGTAGTAAGAAACTGATTTGTGACTTATTGAAGAAGGAACATTATGTTGTACATTATTCGATGTTACAACTTGGTATTGAACTGGGTTATAAGGTTACGAAAATCCATAATGTGATCAAATTCAGACAAGCACCATTCATCTATGAGTATGTGAATTTGTTGTCTGAAATGCGTGCTAAGAGTAAGACAGGTGTATTGAAGAATCTGTTCAAGTTACTTGCAAATTCAATCTATGGTAAGTTTGTTGAGACTGGATTAAAGCGTATGAAGGTGAAATTTGCTACAACAAAAGAAGAACAAAACAGTATTATTGCTAAATACAGTATTGATTTACTAGATGAAGTACATTTGTATGATACGAACTTATGGGCTGCTAAGATTGCAAATCCTCAAAAGAGAATGTCGAAACCATTCTTCATTGGATTTGCTATTCTGGATATGTCGAAGTATATCATTTATGACTTCTACTACAATGTGTTAAAGCGTAATATGGAGAATGTGTGTTTGTTAGGTCAAGATACAGATTCATTGATAGTAAAGATTAAAGATAAGAATAGAGTGTTCAAACTATGTGAATTGTATAAGTACTTTGATTTCAGTGAATTAGATCATTCAAGTTCATTGTATCATGATTTGGAGAAGTATTATAATGAACATATTGATAAGAGAGAATTTGGTTCATTTGATAGTTTTGTGAATTTGAATAAGAAGGTACCTGGACCTATCTTCAAGGATGAACACCAAGGGAATCGAATTGTTGAATTTGCTGGATTAAAGCCTAAGATGTATTGTATTGTGGATGAAAAGGATGTTGTTCATAATGCTGCTAAAGGAGTACCTAGAAGTATGTGTGTAAATGGATTGAATGTGTGTGTGAAGAATATGGAGTTGTATAAGAAGACATTATTCCCTGAGAATAAGGTGGATGCAAAAATGGTAGGTGAGTTTAGTCGTATCAATAATCGAGGAATGAAGATATCAACAGTGAAACAAAAGAAGATCATGTTTACAGCATTAGATAATAAACGATATGTTTGTGAAGATAATGTTCATACATTAGCATGGGGACATTATTCAATTCCTGTAGATGAGAATGCTAAGTATTGTGATGTGAATAGAGGTTAAGGATTGAGGTGTTCTAGAGGTTAAGAATTGAACAATCAAATGATGTGGATTTTACTTTGGAAAGTTAATAGAATGAACTACTATACAAGAACAAGTATGAATACATGGAAATCAATTGTAAGAACATGTAAGTCTATGAAGATTGAATTAGCAGATATCATCATCCATACCAAGTATCCAATCAACTGTGAACGAGTATTTGGGTTTTCCGAAAAGAGTATTCAAAATGTTAACTGTGGATTGATATTGCATAACTATGATTGTAAGGAGATTGTATTGAATGAATATGTCAAACCTGATATGTTTGAAGATGAAGAATGGGCATACTTAGTTCCAAAGTTAAAAGAGAATAATCTTCTTGACAAACCAATCCAATTGTTTGTTCATGTGCCTGATCCTGTACGAATTCTTGAAGTGATAACAAAGAATACCAAAATCTTCTTCTATTCCAATTATTCTGTGCGTATTGTTTATCATATACAAGATGATACAGAACCTAGTGAGTTCCATGATTTGTTTGTAGATAATGGAGCATGTTTAAATGCAATCTATGTTCGACCCTATCAACGAACAGCTACAAATTGTTTACATTCAATAATAGGTTGATCAAGCAATTCAACCTTCAGTCAAATCCCAGGATTTTCCTGTAATAATAAAGAATAAGGATGAGTTACATATTCTCTTCCAATGGGAACAATTACACATTTCGCAAACTTGATAGTATGTTAATCAATATGCCTGAGAAAGATGGTCAACATGTTCTTGTTCGTCAAACTATCAACAATATCCCTACATATTCTTGGACTGATGCAGCCATTATTGTGAAGGTGAATCAAGCTTTGATCTTTGAATATACTCCTGCTGTTACAGAAAGTCTTGAACACAAGTTTCATTATTCATTGGCTAAAGGCAATTATCTTGTTACTACAACAGTCACATGTTATACAAATGATGATCTATTCAATGATTGTAATTCTATTGAAAATGTACTTGATAAGGGTTATTATATCAAAGTGAATTTGGCTGATCAAACCTTGTTGAATACTCCTGTTATCGATTCACTCAATAATCTACTTACCAATACACAACAAACTGTGATTAATAATCAGGAAGAACAAACAACGATATCTGTTGAAACAAATCTACAAGATGTTGTTATGTTGAAAGGAGTTAAGTCTATTTGCGTCGTTTTCGAGCAGTTTGATTATGTTTAACTGGTAATCCTTTAGGTTTTGTTTGTGAACGAGTCACTGGTTTATGTGTTTTAGCAGCTACTTTCCTGCTTTCAGGAGTTCTTTCACTTTGTTTTCGTGTTTGGATAATTGACTTTGTTACAGGGATACATTTGCTCTTTAACAATTCCCAATGATAGTACTTTCTTCTACAAACACTATCATTCTCACTATTCTTCACTTCATACATTATTGGTTTCACACTATCATCAATACCTACTACTTCATACAATGTTCTTGACCATTTGAATGTTAATGACTTCTTTTGTAATACAGATGGTTTTGAAACAACTCGAACATACTCACCAATACCAAATTGGGGTGTTCTATCTTTCATACTCATTCTATCAGAATCAGGTTCAGCATCTTCCATATACACATAATTCTCTTTCCATATTTGATTCGGTGTATATCCAGTATCATTATTCTTATGTTCATTATGTTTCTTAACAGCATTATCAATATAGTCTGCCCAAATACCATTACTTCTGTTAAATGGTACCATAATCGACTCTTTGATAGTGCGTATTACTCGTTCTGCAAATACTGATTTGTTCTCAGAAACCATATGATACATTTTGATGTTGTATTTGTTGAGTATTTGTGTACGAAATATGTCATTCACAAATTCACTACCTCGATCACAATTGATACAATCTGGAGCACCATATGTCTTGATGATATCATTCATTTTGGCAGCTACTTCTTTACCTGTTTTTGTCTTAAGTAATCGTGTCATTAGATATCTAGAATATCCATCAATACATACAAGAACATATTTGTAACCATGATTCTTGTTGAAGTTCGCTCCATTCTTTATCAAATTATCTTGTATCCATCGTTCTTGTTTACTACTAAAGTCCATCAGATCAATGTAATAGATATGTCTCTTACAACTGTTCATGTACTTTCTGGTTAATCCTTGTGGCTTTGCTCTTGTTTTGAGTTCTTTCAATTCATTCATGTTTACCTTTGATAAAAGAAATGATTAAGGTAATTTCTACTTTGGTAGAGAACTATGTTTTCGTTTTACTCTGTAACAGTAAATGAATGAATCTAGTATTTGGAAAAGACTATGGAAATGGATGAAAGGATTATTCAAACAGAAGAATCACAAATTGGTAGTGAATACGAAATGCAAAGATACCTGTTGTTGTCATTCATCTTGTCTATTAGTGTATAATGAGAAGAATGAATCTACAGATGATAGTGGATCTGATATTGAGGTGAGTCCAACTGGTATAATCAAAGTGAAATAGGTTTAACCTCATAGTTCTACCAATCTTACTACCAATCTCTTTATCTTATGACTAATCGTTGTTGCTCCAGTTCGTTGAATTCCTAATGTGAATGTTTCACCATTAGCAGTGAATATTCCATTTCCTGTGATATGAATGAATGGAAGAGGATTTGCAATCACATTTGATTCAATGATATACTCTGGATTTGATCCATTTGAAGTGTAGTATACACCAATCAAAGGCTCATTTCCACTCGTAAATCCATCCAATACTGCTTCATAATCAGAACATCTTAAGTCTATATCAACTGTCATCAAGTATTGTTTTCCCATTTCAATTGTCAAATCATCCGATGTTATCATGTTATCATCGGATTTACCACCAAGAGTACAACTAACAAGTGTATCATTCTTTCCAGTTGTATAATGAATTGATTTGAATGTCTTACTACCATTACCAGATGTAGCTACTAAAGCAGGACCACTAGTACCAATACTCAACAAGTAATTACCTTCAGTTGATGGTAAACTCAATCCTTTTGCATCACCTCCATACAACATAACGATTTGATTCTTGTTTGAGTCTAAACCCCAACAATGTTTCATAATGTTCTTAGCATTCATTGATACCCAATTGTATCCATTTGAATCTTTCTGCATATACCAAGAACCAGCTGATGGGAGTTTCATTGAAGAAACAGATGTTCCATTCCAAAGAGGAAATGATGGTTGTGCTGCTATTCCTTCAATATTCAATAGATCAGCGAATATGGTGGCAGGAGTGAGTTTTGTGAATGTTTTAGTGTTTGTTTGTACATTAAGTATGTAAATACCTGATGATGAAGGGATATCAAGAGCAGCAAATGTAGTGGGTGATGTGAAATATGGAATTGTACCTGATGTAGCAACAGATAATGTACCTCCTCCTGTTTGAAAGTAAGTATTGGTAAGAGATTGTAGTGCAGCTGGTTGTTGTGCAAGAGTTATAGCACCATTTTGATAGGATATAACATAATTACCTTCAGTAGTAGGCATAGGTGCAGTAGTGAATTGAGAGTTATTGTAGTATTGAAGACCAGGTGTTAATTCCTTCTTCTTGAATACACCATTTTGGAGACATACAAGTTTCTGTGACATTTTCTTACTAAGTAAGAAAAGAAAAGTCAGTTGTGTAGCAATTGGTTCAACCAAAGGTTGAATCTGGTTTTATGAATACAATGATTCTGCTTTTTTTATCCTATTAGTAAAATGACTACGATTCCTCCTACACATAACTATGAATCTCAAGTTGTGTTCTCAAATCAACAGAACAACATCAAATCAAATGATGTTATTAATTGGACAATAGCTCCTTCAGGTGATGATACTTATTTTGATCTGTACAAGTCAAGAATGACATTCAAAGTGAAGATGACAGGTCTAACAAGTACTAGTAGTGATAAAACTATCTATGTTCCTGTTAAGAAGAATATGGCAGGAATTGTGAACAATACGAAAGTGACATATACATATTGGGATGGTGATAGTCTTGCATCATTACCACTATCTGCAGATAATGAAAACATTGGACAAATCCGTTCTTTGTTAAATACAATTACTGATAATAAGCACAATAATGTTGTAAATGAGGGTCTTAAAGAACTATCATACATTGCTTATGATGATGTTAGTAGTACAAATGCTGCTACACTTGGTCGTCCTTATGATGGTAAACTCTTCTATAATGTGTTGAAGTTTGTTCAGAAGTCAGGATCCACTGTTGCTTATTCAACTATCAATGTCAACTTTTCAGATATCTTTGAAGGATGTTCACAGGAACGATTCATCAATCTAACACAAATGGATGCTCAGATTATTCCTACCAATGATGATGCATATTTCTACATTAGTAATGGTAAGATCAAGACAATGTCAAGTCCTACTACAAATCCTGTAGATACTACATTTGGAGGTGTATTCTTTGATAGTTGTATTCTGTGGTATCATAGTTACAAGACTGCAAATGAAGATGCATTTGATCCTGAAGATACGAAACTGGTGAAGAATCAGATTATGACGAAAACATTCAAGATTCCTGCAAATCAAGGATTCATTGATGATCGAGTCCTTGTGAACTTCCCAATTAAGATGATGTTTATGGTATTCACAGATGATAATGGTGATTTCAGCAGTTTGAAGGATGTACGATTTAAGCGTATTGCAATGAATATTGCTGGTGAACAGAAACGTATTCTGAATGTTGATAATGGTAATAATCCTGATGGAATTGATCATACATTCTTTGAATGGGTTGATTATCTATGCAATTCTCGTAGTGATGAATATGATACTTTGTTGACCTATAAGACATGGCGAGATCAATTCCGTGTATTTGCATTCCCTATTGCAGAATGGTTCCCACAAAGAGCTCAAAATCAGTTGCAGTTTGAGATTGAATTGGATAATTCTGATGATAATGCTCCTAACAAGACTGAAATATTGCAGATGCATTTGATAATGATTCGTGCTAATCAGGTTCAAGCATAGGTTGAACTGTTGTGTAGCAACTAAACCCATAAGGACGAACACCATAAGTTTTTACTTTGTTCTAGTAAGAAATACTATGCGAATGATAGAAATAGACAATTTCACAAAGTCAGATTTCCAACCATACAATGATGATTATGTATACATTCCTATCAAACCAAAAGTTCATCAACAACATTCCAGAAAGATAATGGATAAGATGATTCAGAAGTACTTTAACAAAGTTGAAGAAACAGCTCTTAATCCAACTCGTGTATTTGGTAACAAATGGCAATCTTTGAAAGCCACTTATGATACTTATATGGGTCTAACACCCAATGAACGTCGAAGAGTCGATGTTTCAAATATGCGTGGATATCAATTTGATAAGAATAGCAAGAAACTCTATTCATTTGAAGATAATTGTGTATACAATGTAACAGTCGCTGATAAGTTCAACAAGATTGTTGTTGTTTCAAAAGATCACTTATTGTCTGATACTGAGAAACGAGCTGTGTTTGATAATCCATTTCAGTTTGAGCCTATATCTCCTTATAGAATTACTTGGCCTACTTCCACCATTCGAGATATGAAAGATCTGTCTATTATTGAAATCAACAAGAGTGTTGATAAGCTCAGTGATACTATGAATGCCTTTACCACCAATATGAATACTGTTATGGATAACATATCTTCAACTACTTCTGCTCTAGTAAATCAAAATGCAATGATTTACAATGACTTTAAACAACAAAGACAACAACAAGAACAACAAGAGCAAAAGATATTGAATAGTAATAGATTGTATTATAATAGAGATGGATCTTATGTTATTGATAGAAGCAAAGCCCTTTATGTTCATCGAGGTAGTAAAAACTACAATACATTAATAGAACATGGTTGGAAAGAAAATGGTGATGGAACAATGGTACACATTCGTTTCATTGAAGAACCTCAACCTGTGGTTCAGAATGTTATACAACAACAAATGGATATTCAACCCCTTATTATGCAAGTGAATAATGTTGTTGCTACACTATCCACTTTTGTAAATCAAATGACAAGTCTTGATCTTGCAACGAATATTGCAGATATCCATTCTATTCTTGGAGATATAGCAACAGTAGTACGAGGAATACCTAAGAATCAATTAGTAATGAATAATGCAATGATTAAGTCAATTACAGATTTACAGAAACAAATAACAACCATAATTGATAAACAAGTACCTGCTTTAACAGATTTGAATAATGCTTTCAATAGTCTATCAAGTAGTATTATGAATAGAGAGAATCGATTTGATGAACAAATAGGAACATTGATTAATGCTCAGAATGATTTGTTCAAGAAGAGTGAGGATATAATAGTGGCTTTACAACAAAGAATTGATCCAGGTAGAGAAGTGGCAATTGCAAATGTTGTTCCTGGAGTAGATCCAGAAGTTCTTAAAGGGATTAATTCGATGGAATCTTTCTTCAAGTTCTTCAAATCCCAATTCCTTACTTACTTGACAAAGATGTTGGATGCAAATAATGCTCTAATAGAAAAGGTGATTCAAAATCAAAACAATCAAAGTGAAGCTTTGACAACGATATCAAGAACAAATTATCAACATCTAGTAGAACAACTACAGAAAGTGAATACTAGTATAGAACAATCGTACAATCATTTCAATCCACTTCTAGAAGATTTGAGTCAACAATCAACAAATACTCAAGAAATGTTAACAAATCTACAAAGAGACAATCATTTGTTAATGGATATGCAAATTGATAATCAGAATATGCATAAGGATAACCAGAATATGATGTTAGATATGTATGATGATAACAGAAACATGTTAGGAGTTATCAATCAGAATGTTGTAAATGGTAATCAACAAAGAGATGCTCAAATGCAAATGATTAATAGTCTACAAGATCAACAATCGTATTTGAATTGGATGATGGAAAATGGACTGACTCGAATTGAAAATAGGGCTGATCAGTTCTATCAGGATTATCTTGAATTGCAGAGGAAGATTCCTCAAATTCAGTTTACTAACAATAACATACCATTATTGGATGGTACATCAGTTAGTCAATTACTATTAACAAATGATAATTCTACTATTGCTCCTGCAATTGTTGATAAAGTGAATACAATTGTACCAGTAATTGTGGAATATGATAAGTTCAATAATGCAAATATGGGTTATATTAATGAAAGGGATGTGATTCGTGATGACTTCTTATCATTCCTCAATGTTCTAGCAAAGAATCGTGATAACATAGTACTTATGCAGAAATGTCGTTCTACAGGTCCAAGATTCTTATTCTCCATATTTCGTTTAAGACACAATTTTCCAAAGATATCAGAGTTCTTTGTTCGTCTTGCAAATGGAGTAATAACTACAGAAGAAGAAATGGATAGCTACTTTGATTATTTCGAGAATAACATATTAAATCATTATAAAGAGAAAGCTGATATAAACCAAATGATTGATAGTGTAATCAATAGTGTGTTGTATTCAAACAAGAAAGTACAATCAAGATTACAACCTATATCTCAGGGGTCTGAACAGACACAACCTCAGGATTCAACACAATCTATAGTACAATCAAGTATGATATCTAGACAAAGAAGACCTTTCATAGGTACAAGATTACTAGCACAAAAACCTGAACAGACAGATTATAGGATTATACATACAAATAAGCAATAATCTATGAATAGAAAGAACTGAAAGTAATTTCACTTTGTTTTTCTTATCATTAATAAACTACACAACATGAGTATTCCATTTACAGTTGATATATCTGCATTCTATGGTGAACCCGACTTTCGTGAACAAAACAGCGGAAGTATTGTTGATCGTAGAAAGACACTTAATCTGCATAAGAAACTTGAAGGTAATTATCAAACCAAACGTCAGACAAAGAAGAAACGAAGTAATCCTTCTGATTATTCAGCTGAAGGTGGTGCAATCAAACTAGGTGGTGCTATAAGCATGAATAACAAAGGTGGAGCACTAGCATTCAATGAACAACAATTGATGAATGAACTTAGTGGTTTGAAGAAAGGAGGAGCACTTGGTGCATTAGCTGCAACAGTTATACCTACACTTATTCAAATGGCTCCTCAAATCATATCTGCTATTAAGGAAAGCTCGAAAGCTCAAGGTGGAAGAAATACCTCAGGTGGTGCTATCAAACTAGGTGGAGCAGCTGCAGTATTCATTGATGGTGTTGAACCTGATAAGTATCCTGAAATGTTAAAGACTTTGAAAATGATTGAACGTCAAAGAAAGAATCTTATTCGTGATGGTGGTGCTATTCGAGTTGGATCTGGAAAGTTTGGTGATACAATGAAGAAGGCTTGGAATAGTATCAAATCTTGGTATGGTAATAATGCTGATAAGTTGAAACCTATTACTGATATTCTATTACATTCTGCTGTTGAAACTGCAGGAGATTACATTAACAAGGGTGTACAATATGTTGGAGATAAGACTGGATCGAGTACAATGAAAGAAATAGCAGATGTTGTTGGTGATATGGCTAAAGGAAGTGTTAATAAGATGGCTAATCAAATTGCTAGTTATGGTACTACACAACAACAAGGATCTGGTTATGATATTGATAATCTCCAAAATGATACAGAAGCAGTAGGAGTAGTATCGAAAAAAAAGAAACGCATTCTGACTGCTCTACCACAAAATCAAAATCAAATCCATGCATCAGTAATAACAAGACGAAAGAAGGTGTATTGAAACAACTCATTGAATATGGATATCTAAATGAAGATACAAATCCATTAACATTTGCTCAAATAACAAAACTTGCTAAAACACTTCAAATTCCAGATTTCAAAGTACTAGAATTGGATCAATATAAGAAACTGGCTAACAAATACAAAGAACCATCAAATTGTATCATTTACATACCATTTGAGAATGATCCAAACAATGGACATTATGTTAGTTGTTTTAGAGAAGGAGATGGTACATTGAATTATCAAGATTCATTTGGAACATTGAACAAGTTTCCATTATCGGATACAAATCGAATATTCCGTACAAACAAAGTGAAATATCAATCCATCTTTGCAAACAATTGTGGTTATCTAGCATTACTACATTTGTTTACACATGATGCTATTGATCCATTAGTTCAATACAACTTATAAGTTGTATTTGCTTCTTAATCCTAATCCTTTCTTCACTTTGACTTTAACAGCTTGTTGATTATAACAATCCTCAACTCCATCTTCATGTTTAACCTTCTTAATGAACTCAAATTCTTTCGTTGATATCGATTTTGTGTAATCTTTTGGTTTCACTTCTTTAGCATCCTTGATATCAATCAGATTGTATGTTCTTGGCTTATTAACAGAAGTGGTATGTTCCTTTGAAATACCCAATTCTTCTTCCAACTTTTGTAGTTCCTTTTGTTTTGCTTCAACTTCTTTGCGTTTCCGTTCATCCGTTATCGCTTTTGGTAGTTTACTCTTCATCTTGTTAACAGCTTGTTGTTTGGATGCAATATCATAAGGCAGATATTCTTCCAAATTTGAATCATCCAAGTAATACCAACGAGTATGAGTTCCTTGTTCAATATCCTTCAATACTTGATTTAGATTTGTTGGAGGAGGAATCTTCATCTTCTTCCACAAATCTTCACGACCTAGAATATCATAGAATAGAAAGATTCTTGTAGAATTGTCAATAATCTTGTTACTAAGTCTTGAGAATCCTTGAAATGCAATGAAACAGGATGTTTTGCGATGACGAGACATACATGCCATTGTATCCATGAAATTCACAACCCAATGATCTGGTGTCTTTGTATACAAATCATCAAATATGTAGATTGATGGATATGTTGTATCATTGTATATGAAATTGCTTGAACCATCATCATTCAATTCTTCATAACATAATCCATAATTATCACTGAATTCTGGTTTCATATCTTTATCTGTGTTTATCCATTGTGTTTTGATTCCTGCCAAATTAGCAACATGTTTCAAAACTTGAGGACATTTGTTCTGATAGCTCACTTTACCCATGAACAAACAAATCTTATCAAAAGAATGTGGAATTTCATAACAAAGTTGGTTGATTAGATACGATTTACCTGATTTTGAAGGAGCAATTATCAATGTGAATTGATTCATGAATGTATCTTCACAATCAACATCCCAATCAAACTTCATAATACCCAGACTTTCTTTGTTTTGTTTCAAATCTTGTAGTTGTTCATCAATACTTTGCATTGGTTGGATATATTCCTTCAAATCTTTCAGTATCTTATGATATTGTTCATTCTTATAATCATCATTCTCATTTGATATATGTTCTTTCACACTCTTTTCGATTGTTGTAGCTTCATTCATACTATTTCTTGTTCTTCTTGTTAATCTCTTCTTTGTATAAGGGTTAATATGATTCATTTTACGCAATTTGTTCTTGATTGACACTAATGTTGTGTCTATTTCAGTTACATATCCAGATTCCATTTCTTATTAAACACAAAGTAAAACAAAAGATTCTTGTAGTTAATAACCTACAAACACAAGTTTCACAATACTCACATTATCTTCAATTGCCTCATGAATGATATCTTCTATACTTGATGTCTCACTTAGACTTTCATAATCAGGAATCATCACCTTCACAACATTACTACTACTCACATACACTTTTGAAGTATTTGTTTTGAATTCATAGATATCTCGACTACTATTGAACTTCTTGAAACATTGAATGTACAGAGTGAATGAGTTACTCTTCAATTGGAGTTTATCAAGCTTATCATATTCACAATTTGATACTTTGATAATCATTTACTAATAGAAAGAATAATGATGATTAATTCTTTGGATAACAATGATTAATTCTTTGGATAACAACTTATCGTAAACGATACATACACATTGGAATTAAGTGATATTGGATTATCATTCATATCCGTTATCAACCATTCAATACTATCCAAATTGGATTGATCAATCACATCAATATTCAAATTGTCTATTGTTATGATATTGTTCAGACCAATTGATACATGAATCAAATTATCAATTAATGAACTCTTAATACCAAATGTTTGTTTCATAATACTACTGTAGATACGAATTACACCTTGTCCATTTGTTATATCATATGGTTCACTTGTATGTACTTTACCATCATAGTTATACAACCTTTCTTCCATCTTCAATATCTTTGCTACATCTGGTGCATCACTCAAATCCACACATTCACAATTTGATGTCACATAAGCCAGATTATCTTCATTAACATCAATTGTTTTAGCTACACTGTTACATAACTCATCAATTGTGTAATATCCTCCTACAATATGATATGTCATATTCTGTCCCTTGTTATTCACCATACGCACAATGTTTGTCTTACGAATGTTCCATAGACTTGTTGTATCAATCTTACATGTTATTGAAGTAATCTTGTATATGTTATCCTTTGGTAGAATTACTGTATTGAATGATTCTCGATATCGACTATTGTTCTTTGGAATAATCGTGTTATGATTGATTATACTTACAGGCTTCATTTATCTCTACAATCAAAAACGGAACAACACAAATTCATTGTTACTCGTCTATTCAATTTGATTCTATTCCCTTCTTTGTCTGTCACAAAGAATCTCCATTTTGATGTCTTTGGAACCATTATATTCACTTTGTCTGATTGATACACATCATTAATAACAATCAATGGAGATTGTTTACGTTCTTGCATATTATTGATTGTATCCAATACAATACATGATCCTATCAATTCATCTGATTCACAACATAATGATATATGTTCAATCATCATTTCATTATTCACCAGATTGTTACTACTGAATTCGTATTCATAGGATGATGTTAGAGAGAATGTTATGTTCATTTACTAATACCATTAATTCTTAATCATGAATGTTAACAACAGATAGATGTTACCAAGGAATGATAATGGTTCATCCTTTTCATTTCGAAATTCATATTCAAGACGATCCAATTGATCAGAACAAGGAATCTCAATACGATTCTTATAATAGTAATTCTTGAATAGATCTTCTAATGGAATATTCGATAACAATGGCTTTGTTTTACTCTTTACTACATTACAATACAATTTGATATTTGATAGACCATTTGTGATATCTACAGGATTATCACCATATAATGCACCTGTATTGTCCAACATACATTCATCATTATAAGGAAGATACCATTTATGTGATATTGATCCACTTACTGGATTAGAAGGACCAATGAAAGATGAATCAAGTGTATTACATGTGAGTGTGAATACTTCATCAGAATTAATCTCATATCCAGTTGCTCCTTTCTTCCATTCAATAGGAATGTTGTTTGAAGCAAAACTTTCATTCATGAATTGAATGTATCTGTCTTGAGTCATCAATCCACTCATTCCACCACTTGTATTGATTATTGTTGTATTTCCATTACTATCTGTATAACTGATATCATTTCTTGGAATTGATTCAGATTTGAAATAGAAGGATATACTCTTAATCGATTGATAATCACTTGTATTATTCAAATTTAAGAAACTCTTCTTTGTTGTTCCAACAAATGATGGAACAACTACTTCTTTTGATTCATTCACAAATCTCATATTCATCAATCTTCGTATGTATACATTTCTTTTACCAACAGCACCTGATCCTTTAGATGTTGTAATCTTATCTTTGAATTCACTCTTCATTATTCCATTATACAAAGCATCTACAAATCCAAGAGGAGTAGTGAGATTTGGCATCTTCACATACCAACATCTTCTGAATGATAATATCATAGATCGAATATTGTTTCTATTATCAACAGGAAAGAATGGATTATCACAGGTCATTGATATAGATGGAACATTATTGTTTCGACAAGCGATATGATATCCATTATGATAATTCTCTGTACATACTACAAGATGTGTTGATGCTATCATTCTATATCGATTATTGATCATATTCACTATCACATTTCCTATATCACTTAATGTATGTTTTCCTGCACTTATTGTACATGATACTCTTTCTGTATCACCATCAATCTTACATGTCAAATGAACATCATTTCCTATCCATATCTCATCTCCATAATCACATTTACTAGATATCCATTCATTAAATACTCCTCCTCGCTTATCATTATTCGTTCTTACTAATACTTCATCATCATCTTTGTAATCAGCATTCATACTAAACTCCAAATCTGGAGCATATTCATTTGCATTCCAAACATAATTCCATCCAGATGCATTTGTTGTCCAAGCAATAGCTTCAATATCAGAACTTGTTAATCCTTTAACACTCTGATATTGACCATTCAATTCATTCATACATTCATTTGCTAATGATGATATTGAGTAGTTTCCTGTATCAAGATTAATAGTACCACTTGATAGAATACTACCATCATTATTAATCATTCTATACGTAATTCGAGGTTTTACCAAATATCGATATTCACTTGTAGTCATCATCCAATCATATTCCAAATAAGAATCTTCAAGAAATGCATATCCATTTGTACCATCCATTGATTCATCTGGTCTTTCAATACACAAGTTCTTAACACCACTCAATTTGAACCAACCAACCCAATTACAACCATTGATTGTTGTATTCACAGATTCACGATCAAACCACCATTCTTCAGCAGTATTCATTGTATTGATACCAACATATTCATCTTTATATGTTAATCCTCCAACATCTACCACTTTACTCACTTCTCCTACAATTGCATCACAAAACTCATTGAATGTGTAATATCCAATAGCTACTTTCAAGATATGTTCATCATTACCATTTGTTAATACAATCTGATTACAATTTGTAGACACATAATACTTCTTAATCACATCCATTCCTTTCTCAATATAATCATTTTCAAATCCAAGTATCTCTTTCAACAAATGTGCATTTGAGAAATCAAGTGTATAGAAGTAATTAGCAGCTATTCTGAAAGCATTCTCACCACTATAGATTAATTCAAACATAGCATCACTACAATTCAACATTGCTATCAATTCTTCAATCTCATATGATCCTTTTGGAATTGTGATTATTGAATGATCTGTTCTATTTCCATCAATTACTACAATTTGTTCTTCTGTTACATTGTATAACTCGAAATCTGTATATAATGAGATTGAAGAGATGAAACACTTCTTAAATGATAATGGATTATCTAGTTTCACTTCTGTTTTAGACCTATTACATACTTGAGACAGTGAGAATTGTGAATATGATTCATATCCATCCATGCTTTCATTGTTATCCAGAACATCATCTATTGTCAATTGAAGTTCAAAATCAGCATTCAAATTCATTAGATTACCATCCAAATCTTTGAATGAGAAGTAGATACGATCAAATCGATTGATGATAGGAATATTGACTTGTTCAACAGTATTCAAGTATCTGAGTTGAGGATCATTGATTATGATTGTAGTAATGAGATTGTTATTCTGATTAGCAATCTTAAGATCAGATGTTCGTACAATTGAAGAATAGACTTGTATCACTTGTCTGTTTCTAGTGATATCAATGATATTAGCTCCTGTATTTGCACCTGCATTATATGTTGTTTCTGTTAGACCTAATATGTCTATGATATCTGGTGCTTGTGAGAAATCAACTGAACATGATGATTGTATATGGAAACATCCAAAACTTGAAACTGCATTTGATATTGAGTATTGAGTATATTGCATTTGATTAAGCATAGCGATTATGTCAGCTAGAGTATAATATCCTTTCTCAAATACTACAGATTCTCCTTTATCATTAGATACAGTATTGGTTTGATCAATGTTTGAAAAGAGTGAATCTGAATTTGGTGTTAATAGTACTTTGATGATAGTAATGTATGGATTGTTGAAACGATAAGGATTATCCCATGTGAATGATCCATTTGATGGTTTACCTTGAATGATTATTGAATAATGCATTTATTGCTAGAAAGAATTAACGACAACATTCTTGTTCTTATTGTTGCCCATGATTTGACTTGAAATGGGTTGGATATGTGTTCCAAATTATGATCAAAATGTCTGCCTTTTCGAGCTTGTTTATGGGCCTTTTTGTCTGCATTTTCGTGGCGTTTTTGTCTGGTAGGGTTAAGCGTGTATAGCTACCCAGGGTTGGAGGCCCATGTTTGCGACGGTTTGTCTGGATAATAACAATACGTAACATACGTCAAAACACTACTACTTATGAATACATTGGTGAAGTGTTGTGTGTTTGGTTTTGTTAGGTCCTTGATAGAGAAAGAACATAGTAGATTGTTAGCAGAATGAGATACAGATTGAGGTGCTGATTTGATGATTGAGCTGTAGACATTGAGTGTTTGACAACCAGTTGTGATATCGATGATTCCATCTGAAACATATGTGCCTTTAGAATAGAATTGTTTGAATTTGAAGACTTTGATGAGGTCAGGAGCCTTGTGAAATTGTATGTTTCTGTTAGTGGTGAGTTTGGCTTTACCGAAGTTGTTTCCTTTGATGATGATGTCTAGAGTGACATTGTAGAGTGCTAGTGAATTGTTGATTTGAGCAGATAATTGATCAATAGTGTATGCACCATTAGGAATAGGAATTGATGTGTAATCACTGGTTGAACCTCCAAGAGATTGAACAAGGATTGTATTGCCTGTATTGATGTTTTGAAATATGGGTAATCCATCTGTTAGTGGTTGTAGAGTGATAGTGATATCTGTGATGAATGAATTGTTTGGAAAGTTGTAGACTTTGTCTAAATGAATCTTACTGTCTTTGATTGTTTGTTGTCCTTGAAGTACAAAGTTGTTGATGACTTTCATTTTTATTACAAAGTAAGAAAATGCAAGAAGGAAATAGTCCTTCATTCAATCGACAGATAACAGCAATGTACAAAGGAGTTCATGTAAATCCATATACAAACAAAGTGACATCTCATGTGAGTAAGAACACAAAGAATTTCATCGAATCTGCAATCAGTAAGAATCATCAAATCAACTTCACACACAACAAATTGTGTGAAGAGGATATTCAACGATTGAAAAGGGAATTGTTTGAGTTGAATATTCCTTGTGAAGATATTGAAAGTCAACTAGCTGGAATGCAACGTAAGCGAAATCAGATGGGTGCATTGAATTTCGATATGGGAGTAGGAAATGGATTTAGGAAATCAAACTCTGCTATATTCGTAGCTAGTACAGCATCAGGCAAAACTGTAACTACATTAGGATCATTGATATTTGAGATAGTGAATCCATTCAATCAAGTAGTATACTTTGCTCCTCGTAGTTCAGCTGAGAATCAACATGTTCAACAATTCAAGGAATTGTGTAAACGAGTGGTAGACAAAGGGAATAAGAAGCAGTTGATGCACTTCTTCCACTTTGTGACAGATGATGACAAACCGATAACATGGTCATCAATTCCAGATATCGATGAATATCGTAAGAAGGAGATGAATGGTGATGGTACTATCAAATCATTGTATCTATCACCATTTGGAAGTGTATTCATCTTTGATGATCTTCAGAACAAATCAGTTCAATCTCCTGTATACAAATTGATGGAAGAATGTAGTATAGCTGGTCGACACAAACTCATCAATTGGATTGCATGTTTCCAATCTGCAATACGATTGAACTCCAAATTGCTTGATAATTGTGAGAAACTCTTCATTAGCAAATCATTGATAGGTCGAGAAGACATTTGGAAGAAACTCAAGCGTGCTCCACCATCCAATATTCAAGAATGTGTTGAAGATCCTGATCCTCCTCGATTTTACATAGTAGATGATGATATGCTAATTCCATACAACAATCTATCATTCAGTAATCTGACAACAGTAATAGCCAAATTGAAGAGCAAATTGCCTGCATGTATTTTAGATGAAGAGCGTCGTGCCAAATATCTTGAACGAAAACGGATTGTTGAAGAGTATGAGAAATCATTGAAGAATGCTGAACGAGCTCGAAATGATAAGAATGGAAAACCAGAAGTGAAGGAACAAGATGCAGATGAATTGAAGTCTGGAAGTGTTGATCCAATTCGTCGTGAACTTGATAGTGTTAAGAAGAATGATATTGTTAGTCAAATCATTAACAAAGGAAAACGTAGTCGAAATGGTGGTATTCGATTGATTAATGGATGAGAATTGATTGTTGCAGAGCAACTGATATTCACTTTGATAGGAGTAGGTTGGAGTAGGTTTCAGGAGTAGTCTCAAATATCAAACCTACTCCAATAATCCGTAGAATAGCCCATAAATAAGCGCGATTATGAAGATTATTTGATGTTGGAGTAGGTGGAGTAGGTGGAGTAGGTTGGTTTTTCTATTTCTTAAGAAGAATTCTATCAAAACTTTTTGTCTAATTGAAATTTCAACCTACTCTTCCTACTCCTCCTACTCCAAAATGAATTAATCCCTATAAATAAGCCATTTAATGAGCCTTTTTAAAGGAATTTTGGAGTAGGTTCAAAAATACAACCTACTCCAAACCTTCAAACTAAATCATCAAATCCAAAGTGAAGAATTTTCCTTTTAAAAGGAAAATTTCTTTATAAGTAAATGAGCGACACAATTGATAGAACAACGATTAATCCTACTAATAGCAAAGAAAAACAAATTGCGAATCCTCTAATTAGTTATCTACATTCCTTTTTAAATGGGAATAATGGATGTTATTATAAGAGTGAACCAAAAACTGTAATAGATAAACATCAATTCTATGTTCGTGTGTATGGTACTCCCAACAAACAACTAGTCCCTATGGGATTTTACGTTCCAAACGATAAGAATGAATTCTTCAACAATCTATCTATCCAGTATGCTATCAAATGGCATGCAGATTACTGTGATATTGAATATACAAATACAGTAGCTGTTGGTATTGTTCTTACAGGCAAAAGAAAGATTTGTATTGATCTGGATTATTCTAATGGATCTGAAGATGTTCCAATAGAACAATTCAAACAATTCAATAAGCGATTGTGTGAAATGTTCTCTACCAACAGCAATCTGTATATCAGACCACCATATCAATGTGGAGATTTGAGTAGCACTCAAAATGTTGCAAAGCAACTCTATAAGCATGGAGCACATATTATTCTTGAAGCACTTACAGATGATGAACATCGTGAAGCAACATATAACTACATCATCAATGATATTGAAGTTAAGAAGATCTTCTATGGCAATGTTGAAAGAATTGTTGATAAATGTATGTTTGGCGCTAAACGAGTGTTTTGGATAGATGGAAGTTGTAAGCCTGAAAGTCATATGTATCTATGTTATGATATGGAAGAAGATAGTTATACTAGTTCATCATTTGATATCGTTGAATTGGGTGATAAAGAATTTGGTGATGCTCATTATTCAAAATACACAGATTGCATTTTGAGAGATGAATATGTTGATTATTCTGATCAACCAGTGTTTAGCGATTTTGATAAGAACAAGATTTTGCCCTTTAAACTTCCTGAAGGATTTACACTTCCTGAACCTCCTTCATCAAATGATAATATCAAACAAGTACAACCATCTTTAAACACAGCTTACAGCTGTTTTAATGATGTTAAAACTGAAAAACAATACAGAGCATGATGAAATATCAAACAATGAAGAGCATCAAAAGTTCACTGTTAAAGAAGTTCGTGATCTGCTTGATCATATTCCTGATAGTGTTATTACAGAAGGAATCTATACTACAATCAAATTGCCTATCATCACTGCAGTTGCAAGAAACTTTGAAGATACAGATGATTATGATGAAGGATGGGCTATTATCAAAGAGATTGTTTGTGAGAAATGGAATCAAATCATTGGACGTCCTAAGAACAATGATATTGATTCATTCAGACAAACATACTACAATGGATATAAGACAGATCGAGATCAAATCTATACAATGGGTACTGTGATGAAGATTGTGAAAGATACAAATCCTTCATTCTATGATGATTTCTGTTCTGAGAAATATGGAAGATATGATTTGAATGCGATTTGTGATTTCAGTGATGACGAAATTGATGATGATACTGAGGTCATGCGTGGAGATGCAGATCTTCCGATTGTTCAGGATTGGGTATTAATGAAGATCTGTAAGAGATACATGAAGAAGCCAGGTGTTGGTGCTTATGATAGTGAAGATGAGTATAGGAAAGATAGAAATAAGACAATCAGTATTATTAAGAGCTATCTATCACAGCGAATTGTGTTCTTACAAACGCCTGTCAATTCATGCTATGTGAATGGACATATTGAACGAAACAGTGATATTCTTGGTACATGGAAGAATATCGGTAAGATCTATGGGACAAGATCATATTTCGAAGACAAAGACATCAAGGGACCAAAAGAACCAACTATTGATGCTATCAATGCATATTTCAATATCAGAAGAGTTGCTAACAGAGCAGATTTCATTCCATGCAACAAAGTTGGTGGTGGTTCAGTTGAAGTGATACGAGATCCTTCAACTGGTGAGAAAGTGCTTAACACATTCAAAGGATACAATCCAGATATTCGTTCAACTGATCCTGTTCCTGATCTATCTGAATATGTACCTATGATCAATGATTTCATGGACATGATTCCTGCGTTAACAGATCAGATGAAGATGTACATCAACTTTCATCCTATATTCATGAGAATCTATATCTTGGCAATGCTCAACATTTCTGGTGATATATTATATTGTGAATATGTGAAGAAGTTTGTAGCTCAAATGATTCAAGATCCTGCTAATTTGTTGCCTGTTGGCATTCTATTCTACAGTAGATGCAGACAAGGCAAAGGATTGTTGATCAAAATGATCAGTCAGATAATTGGTGATGAATATGTGGTTGAATGTAATAATAGGGATGATTTGCTTGGAGCTCATCGAGTTCCATTTGAGAATACATTGCTTGTGAATATCAATGAAGCTCGTGCTTCCGAATTTGGCAAAGATATCGTTGATGTGATGAAGAGTTACATTGATGGTACTAAACACAGGGTTGCTAACAGAAAGAACATTCAAGCTTATACATACACAATGCGTAGTCGAATCATTGCTACAACAAACAATGCAAATGGATTTTCATTTGATGTTGCTAATGGTAATGCTCGAATTAATGCATTTAGTGCTTTAAACTTCATGCCTGATCAATACATCACTCAGCCTTTCTTTGCTAAGACAATCGATGTTTGGAAGAAGCAGCCATGGTTTACACGCGAGTTGTACAATTACTTTAACAAAGTCAGATACACAGATGAAGATATCTTGGAAATCCAAGACACTGAATATATGCAGAACATTATTGATGCATCTGTTGATCCAGTTGAAGAATGGCTTCAACAATTATCTGAAGATGACACACAAATTGCTGTTTATGAAACAGCTCGAAGAAAGGAATACAAGAATGTGAAATATGTGACAGCTGAAGATAAGATTACTGCTGCTGAACTGAAACGAGCATTTGATTCATACTGTTTAATGTATCACAATGGATACAAGATGAATTTGAAATCATTTATACTAGAACTGACCAAATACCCAAAGTTTGTGATGAAATGTGATTCAAAACTAAACAATCGTGTGGTCTATCAACTGATACCAACGGTTTGTGAATTGTAGAGATAATATTCGAATATGATTATTTTACTTTGTATGATTAATCTCAAAAATGATTCACAAAAGTGAATACAAATCTATGATTTGGTGTAGTAGGGTGTAGTAGCTAGTGTAGTAGCTTACAAAGAAGTAGGCTACTACACTTAATCCCTCATAAACTGGCTCATTTATGGGGATATTCTTTTATTTATAAGGGTTTAAGTG
>OIEL01000324.1_pt1 | contig 30336 bp, 49 predicted proteins | sample 1581731 | NCBI WGS metagenome assembly OIEL01 (sample SAMN01760977, study PRJEB22395) | human gut metagenome | reverse complement strand
CCGACGCTGCGCAAAAAGCCGCCGACGCTGCGCAAAATACTGCTGACGCTGCACAAGAAGCCGCTAACAATGCAGCTAATGATGCTACAAATGCGTTAAAAAAAGCAGAGGACGCATTGACAAAAATTGAGCAGTTAAGCGTTTTAAACTACTACAACAACTTGACAGAAGCGACAGATGTAAACACATTAGTTGATATTCACCGCTGGTATTTACAAGCTTCTAATAATCCTAACGCGCCCGAAACAAATCCGGGCTTTTTAAACGTTGATAACGACTATAACGACAGTGTATGTAAACAGTTATGGGTGAGCGAAACGACAGGAGCGATTTATAATCGTTTCGGGCAAATTGTAGAAAACAGTGACCCGGCTACTGTTAGTAGTTGGTCAGAGTGGTATAAGCTGGCTACAAAAGCAGATATTGACGGAACTACGACGGCATTAACTGAAAGGATAGATACTGTAGCGAATAACCTTGCTACACATGAAGCTGACTTCAATAATCCGCATAAAGTAACAGCGGAACAACTCGGATTAACAACGGTATATCGATATAAAGGCAGCGTTGCGACTTACGCAGATTTACCAACTACAGGTCAGAAAGTAGGCGACGTGTGGAACGTTGAAACGGCAGACCCCGACCACGGTATTAAAGCGGGGGACAATGTAGCATGGGACGGCGCACAATGGGATGCTCTCGGCGGTAACCACGATTTAAGTGGATACGCTCAATTAAATTTAGCTAATACCTTTACCGCTTTAAATGCTTTCAGAGCAAACATTGCTATATCAAGTGGCACAAAGGCAGGTAGCAGTGGCAGTATAAGTTTGGGCATTTCTCCAGCAGATGAACCAGTACAAACGAGAATAAGTACAGACAATTTAGGTGGACTATTTTATCACGTAAGTACAAATCAACCTCATGTATTTAGAGTTGGAACTAACAACGATGTGCTTAGCATACGTGATGACACCTCAAAGATGACTTTAATAAGTAATAATAAAGCTTTCGCAACGGTAACTCATGAAGGCGTTGCGAAGTGGCTAGGTGATGCAAATACCGCTACGAAGTTAAAAACCGCTCGCACAATAAACGGTGTGGCTTTCGACGGAACGAAAGATATTACCATTGAAGCAGGCGGGGGCGGTGATGTTACCGCCGCAGGAGATAACAACTTTACAGGAACGAACACATTTAATAAACCTATAACAGTGAGGGACGGCGCACTTGCTGGCATTGGTGGAACTATCACATTAGGCACGAAGCCTAATAGCGCAACAACGCAAGCAAAGATAAATTCTGCTGCCACCGGAGCAATGTATTATACAGCTACAGAAGGACTGGCACACTTTTTCAATGTTGGCACAGCAGAAGTTGCCACAATAGGCGGCACTGCAACGACGGCTACACTTGACTTTTTAGCTAATAGTATTCTAAAGTATAGCACTTCAAGTGGTTTAAGAGTAGGTGGCGGCGGTACAAGCAAAATCATAGGTTTTTACCCCGAGGCAGCCGATAACACGGCAGGTATGCGGCTTTCAAATCAAGCAGAAGCCATTAGCACTGACTACAGTATATTTTCTTTACAGAATAATTCTGCTATCAACTACGCCAACAATGCAGCCTTGCAAGTTGGAAACTTTAAGATATTAGAAGTTGACAGAAATAACAATAATGTAACTATAAAGGCAGACAGTAATGGGCAGATACTATTCACGCCGAACAACCTAGCCAGCAACACAAGCAGCATTGATAGCAATGGTAACTTTTATATATCACAGGGCTTAACGGTTGGCTCAACGTTAAATACTGGCACGTCTAACGGCGTTATTCGAGCTGGGAACAATGAAAGCTGCCTTTACTTTACGGGAACAGCGGAAAATACTTACTTCGCAACGCCAAATACAGGGAATACCATTAGTTATCAATCAGCAGCAAATTGCTATCTGATTAACTGTTCGATCAATAACCCGTCGAGTTTAAAGATGAATTTTTCAAACATGAACTTCAAAGCGACCGTAGGAAGTGTGCCTTATATGTGTAAGACGTTAACCTTTTGGTTACCTGTGGAGGCTACTGTTCCGGCGGTAACTTGGACGTTCCCGACGGGTAGCGCAGTCTACTACCCTAAAGGTGTTGCGCCGACCTTAAAGGCAAATGCGAACAATATAATTAATGTTATAGCCATAGTTGATGATACGGGCAGCTTTTCCATTCAGGTATGCGATACAGTAGTCCTGCCGTATAGCGGTTAAGAAAGGGGTTTGAAAATGGATAAAAAAACAGTGTATAGATACAAAGGGACTGACTACACCAGCATTAACGCGTTGCGGCGAGCTATGCCGAATGTATCACTTCCAAACACATTGACAGATGAACAGTGTAGCGCGTTAAATATATTAAAATTAGAATTAAATTACAGTACGGATGAAGCCCGAGCTATACGCATTAGCCAGCTATATCAAGAATATCAGTCCGAATTAGTAGTCCCCACAAAGTACGAAGTCAACGGTAAGACTTACTACATTGACCGGGACACAGACAACATTATTAAATTTAATTCGGCGCATGAAGTTGCAAAAATGAAAGGCGATAACCTTTTTAGGGCGAAAAATGAAGCGGGAGAATATGAGCTAGTAACGTTAACGGTAGGCGACTTTGAAAGTATCTTATTAAAATCAGCCTTGCTGCAACAAGCAGCATACAACCGCTTCAAGCAAGCGCGGGACGCCGTCAACAAATACAAACGTGCAGACAAGATTTTTTCAGTTGAGTTATTATATTAAAAGAGTCAAAAACATCGTAACCGCATCAGTTTGACAGGCTGGCAGTTACACCCCCTCTACAAAAAGCAGGGCTTTTGCCCTGCTTTTTTATTTTGCAATTTTTCAAAAAAACACTTGACAACAGGACGAGGGGGGGCTACAATATAGACAAGAGGTAAGGAAAAAACAAAACAAAAATAAAAAATAAAGGGGGTATGAAAAATGAAAAAATCTTATCAAGTGTTAAAATGGACTGCGGAAGTTAGAGAAAAAGAATTGCAATGTTTAGAAGAAGTAGAATTACTCGATAACCATGACCCCGCTGTGGAATTTGAAAGCGATTCCGAAAGCGAAGCGTATGACTTTTTAGAAAAAGAAAGCGGTTTACTTCACATTCATAAATTCGATTCCTGTGGCTTAAAATTCGCCGAGGTTGACTGCCTTTTATTAATGAAAGTTGAAGTAGACGAAGACGGTGATGTTGTAGAATGTGAATATCTTGATATGCGTTACCCAAAAGTTGAAGAAGCAGACGAGGACGAGGAATAAAATGCAAAGTGTTTGTGTTACAAAAGCAAAAGCATACTACATTATAGCCGACGGATACACAGAATGCTATACATTTAAAAGCCGTGAAGAAGCTGAAAGTTTTATAGAGCTTTTCAAACCTTTTTACAAAAATAAAACTGTAATGATTCAGGAAGCGAATGTATTAACAAGCTACACAATGGATGACTATATTATAAAAGAAGGAGAGGAATAAAAAATGCAAAATAGTAACGCTGTTGTAAAAAAGATATACTGCATTGTTATAAATGGCAAGATACAAGAAAAGTTAGATTTTGATAGCATGGAAATAGCAAAAGACTACATAAAACTTTTTAGTTTGAAATACCGCCAAGAAAACACGATTGCTATTCGTGAAATATACCGAATAACTACAGATATCATTATAAGAGAGGTTTACCAGAATGTGGATTAAAGATAAAGTAAATGACTGTTATAAAATGTCACATAGCCATTTAATCACGATAGAAAAAGTGAACCGACACTACATATTATATTTTCGAGATATAATGATAAAATCTTTTCCGACCTTGACGGCGGCAAAGCAGTACGGGGATTTTTTTCAACTAGATTCACATACCCGGTACGCGATTTATTTAATTCATAATTTCGGAAATTGCACAGGTAACAATTTAGGCTACTACACTGGAACAATAGGACTTCAAGGCGATATATATGTACCGGGACACGTTCCAACAATCAATGGAGAAGTTAAGCTTTATAAAACGTTTGCAAGGGCGAAACAAGGCGCACAGGCGATATATAACAAGTGCGGCTATGTGCAAAAATTTGAAATTCATACAATAGAAATTCGTGCCAACGATAAAAAGGAAATAGTAACAGTAAGGGGACTGCCATAAAGGAGTGAAAAAATATGACAAATATAAAATATAGCAAGAGATTTAAGTTAAGAAATGGGGAAAGAGTAGATTTTTGCCCTGAATGTGAGTATCACATCACGGACACTGTGAATAACAGCGATTCTGTTTACTGCCCAAAATGTGGGCAGCAGATACAGCTTTTTAAGCCCGCATTATGTTCACAAGATTGCGAATTTTTAATAAGACAAAAGCTTACAGGTAAGCTTTTGTGTAAGGCGTTTAAAGACGGCGAAAAAGAATTGCACACCGACATTGAAGGGAAAGCCATAATGATTAACGGCTGCGCGGGGGAGATATAAGGTGGATAATATGGAATTGATAGATAAAAAAGCCGCATTAAAAGCACTATATCTTGCGGGAGAACTTATAAACAAATATGGCGGCAGATTTTATGAGGGCAAATTTTACGGATGTCAAAGCGCGTATGAGATTATTAAAGATATGCCTACCGTAGAAGAACGTGATAAATGATACTGGATAGACATTAATTTAGATACGAGCATATGCAGCGTTTGCAGAAATCCACAAGAAGATGAAACAAAATACTGCCCGGAGTGCGGGGCTAAAATGGACGGTGATAATAATGGTAAGTAAATATATTCAATATTTTTTAAATGAAAACAATTTAGAATTAGGCGAAGAATTTACAATAGTGTACGAAAACGGCAGTAAAGTATATAAAGATAATGAAGCATTTTTCTTTAAAAACACTCCAACATACACAAATGACATTTTAATTTCTAAAAAGGATGAAAACTTTTGCCCCACTATATTGTTAGGTTTATTAACTGGCTTATACTATGTCAAAAAGAAACCGTGGCAGCCCGAAATAGGCGACGTATATTTTTACGTCGCGGTTGACGAAGGAAGGAATAAAGGTGTTATCCATAGCCAAACATTGTTTAATAAAAATGACATACAGTTTTTGCTTTTAAAAAAAGCAGGAAAATATTATAAATCGTATTTTGAAGCAGAAAAACATTTAAAAGAGGACTATGAATATTTAGCAGGAGAATAACCATGAAAAAATATAGTGTAAAATTGATTGAAACATATGTTTTTGACTTTGAAGTAGAAGCCAAAAACAGAGTAGAAGCGGAAGAAAAAGCCAAAGAATATGTTGATAAATATCAAGCGGATAAATTCTTTGAATGTGCTACTAATAGGGTATTTAAAATTATTCCCACAATAGAAGGTGATAAAGAATGAAATTAAAAGCTTATGGATGGGACGACGAAGATTATGACGAAAGTCATGTAGTTTGGGCGGCTACACCGGGAAAAGCTAAAGCGTTACTTGCTTCCGAACATGATAGAGAATTTACAGAAATGCGGGTTTACCGTGTTCCGTGGGCTGATAAATATGGAGCCAGTAAAATAATACCAGCAAAAGAATTTTTAAGTAATGGCTGGGAGCTGAATTGCACAAACTGCGGGAAAGTTGTTCGTAATGGTACAGCAACAGTTTTAGACGAAGTAGAGGTACTATGTGACGAGTGCGCGAAAGATTGGAGCGAGGAAAAATGAAGATAGAAGATTTGAAAGTAGGTAGAGTATATAGGGCTAAACGTCCTAGAGGCGTCCATAGATTAGACGGTAGTTATGTCAATGATAGACAGATACTATATATATCACCGTTCGGAGAAAGTATTCAGTACGACAGTCCTAGCGTGACTTTTAAGGCAAAATATCCAATAATATCTACTGAAAAATTTTTAAAATGGGCAGATAAAGATATAACAGATAGCTTGCCGCCTAACGAATGGGAAAAATATAAGAGGTGCAAAAATGAAAAGTAAATATATGACTTTAGAAAAATATGCAGCGACCTTGAAAGTCGGTGATGAAGTTACTATAGAATATCATTCAATGGCTGGCGATAGGCAGACATCAGGGTGGATTAATTAGCGGATACAGTTTAAAAAATCCATATAAAAATCCATTTGACTTTACACGGGTAAAAATATAGGAGGTGTGCAAAATGAGAAAATATATGTCAATATTCAACCCAAGCCACGAGAAATTGATAGAATTCATCAACAGATACTATACGCGCCGCGGTTGGCGAATCATCAGCATAGTAAAAGGTAATGGTGCCTTTTGGGCAACATTGGAATTGGAAACGGAGAAAAACAATGACTAAAGAAGAACTAATGAGTGCTATAATGGGCTTGCCTGCTGAAACGCAAGTTTATAAAATATACGACTATGCAGACCTTGACCACTCGGACGGCTGCCCTTTGCTTGGCGTTATAGTCGTTAACGAGCCTGACAGTGAACCTATTATTTATTTGAGGTAAAAATGAAAGCAGAACGGATACAGCAGTTAAAAAAAGCTTATATATTCTACTGGCGGCGGATTAGAACTTTGCTTGCTACTGGGCATTATATTTTAACTATAGACTATAGAAAAAAGGATATAAACAATGAAAAGTGATATAGTATTAAGAATAGAAAAGGCGTTAAAAGAATATACCCCGTCAAAGATTGACGGGGTTAGAATTGCTACAGCACGCGGAATATTAACCGCGTATGAAATAGCCGTTTTAAACGGATTGAGTGAAGCTGGGAAGGTAGATTGTATAAAAGTTTGTGAAAGCTTTATGCTGCCGCCTATAACCTGCGGGATAACTAATCCGGAAGAACATTATATTACTTGTGAAAAAAAGAACTACAGGGGCGATGTTATAAAGACCTTTAAGGCTTTTGATTTACCTACCGAATTAATTACTATGTGCTTCGAGATAAAAAGCACTGTAAGCGATTTTAAAAGCCCTAACGGGCATAACTTGGTGGGTGATATTAACTACTACGTTATGCCGTCAGACACGTTCAAGCAGCTTGAAAAGCTGGGGATACTCGACGAAGTGCCGCCACATATCGGCTTTATCACTGCACACGAAGGACGCTACAGTAAATTAAGGCTGATTACAAAAAAGGCAGCAACGAAGGTTACACCTGCTGTTGATAAATATATGCTGGCATGGTCAGCAGTGAAAGGGCGGTATATAAATAGCAGCGTCAGCAATAAGAAAGTAAATTCGGCGGCAATAGTAGAATGTAAAGGTTTTAAAGTGCGAGAACGTCAAATTTAAGTTATAAGCCGTTTAAATCATCAACACAAGGAAACATAAGCAAGATAAAATTAAAAGCCCCTAGCGTCGATTGTGTGACACGCTAGGGGCTTTTTCTTAACCGTTATTCACGCAATCGGGACATTTACAGACAGAACGCCATTCAGTACCGACTTGCTTTTGTTTAGAAATAGTCCAGCCTAAAGACCGGGCTTTGATTTTTGTCTGACCTTTTGTTGAAAATGGGAACAGCTTTACTGCCCCGCATTTTTCGCAAACGACACCTGAAATGATACCTTTTAAATTCACTTTTTATACCTGCCTTTCAATATTTTTTCTCGACATTGCAAACAAACTGTCTGCTGAACTTTACGGTTAGATATAGCTGCTACGGCTTTGCTTATGCCGACACCGCACATGATACACATATTCCGTGTGTCATCATCTTTAGGTGGCGGCGTATTTTTGGGCTTAATAATTGGCGGTGCTTCTTCTGCCCGTTCCCGCTTAACAGGGATAATTTCGGGCAACGGCTTTTCTTTGCCTTTTTCGACGCTGGCGGCAACTAATGCGCCGACTTGCTGCGCTGCTTCGATTCGTTTCTGTATCTCGTTGCGCTTGGCGTCCGGGTAGGCGAAACGATAGTTACCGTTCCCGTCTTTAATCACAAGAGCTTTAATAATACGCTTTGCTTCGTCGTATTCAATTTCTGAAACGAAGAAAGTAATATCATTGCTTAAAGCTACATTTTTCGTTCGATTGTTGATATACGTTTCATATTTTTTTAGTATGAGCTGAATTTTGGGCGAGCTGTATAATTCACGACCTATACCCCAATTAGTAGCAGCACGTTTAAAAGCGTCGGAAGCGCGCCCCTTGTTCGCTGAAACGTTGGATAATTCGCCTACATCTTCTTTCGTTATCCACTCGCCATTATTCGCCTTGATTGATATTCCGCAGATGAAATCATTTCCTTCTGCCCTGTGCGTTCTTTGCCAGCTATCCGCCCCGACGTATTTATCTAAATAATACATATCAACACGAGCGTCTTTATAAAGCAGTAAATCTGCCTTGTAGTATTCAACACGTTCGCCTTGTGCATTCTCGGCATAGCACTTAATGATACGGTTAACGCGTATCTCTATATCTTCTGCGTTCAGTAATGGGAATTTAATCTGCATAGCTTTGCCCTTCTTTCTCATTAGTAATCCTTTAAGTTTGATTAAGCACATATTTAGTTATATTATTTATGTGTAGTGGCTTACTCCTTTTTTACGTCTGTGCGTCTTGTGCAGGCGTTTTTTTATTCGTCAAAATCCACAGTTAAAGCTAGATGTTTTTCAAAAAATAAGTCTTTCAAAATCTCGACTAATGTTTTAATATCGGGCTTTTCTTCTGAATAACCAACTATATTGCACAAATCAACATATTCAGCATAGAGTGAGCCTGCTTTAACAACTTGCGTAACAAATTGATTTATATTATCGCAGTGATAGACTTGTGACGGCTTTACAGGCGTCAAGTAACCGTCTTTATTCGGCATTAAAGGATTTAATATAACCCTCATTTTAAAACCACCAGCAGCGCAAGAACTGCACTTATAAAGTAAAGTAAATTCAGCAAGCAATGTCGCTGATTGCTGACCGTGATAAAAAGTAAATTTAATATCTGACTAAATGTGTCGAATACCGCTGCTGCGGCAACGGCACCAGTCCCTAACGCCATTAACATAAGTTTCATCTTGTAGCCCCCCTTTATTCTCATTATAAAGCGAATACAAGAAGGTGTCAAGTGAATTTTGAAAAAATAAAAAGAAAAAATCCCTAGAATGTATAGCTGCATTCTAGGGATAACCTACTAAGATTTTTTTAATAAATCATACAGAAAGGATACTTGTTTTAAGAAGAAAAAAAATTGTTCTTGTGATGTTCTTGCTACTTAATCGACGTTAGAAACTACCGGGAGCGGCTTTTGATTCGTTTGAGAACAGGCATTGCCCCCCTAACGCATTTTGTAATTACATTTAAATTATAAGCTCCATTGCTAAAAAGTCAAGCTAAAAATTTTTACAACTTTTATTTTTACTATATCTTGTGATTTTATAGGCTAATTCCCCTGTTTAAATACTATATATAGTTTATACACAGAGTTATCCACATTATCCACAACTAGACAAATTTATCAAATTCTATTACAATAAAAAAGCAGCAACTCTTTACAGAGCTGCTGCCTCATACGCAAACGTAAGAAATTTCGCAATGTCAATAAAAATGTTGCTGACACTAATTATCAACTTATAACCTTATAACCTAAAGCAGGGTAAACGCCTAAACTTATAGCCTATAGAGTTTATGAGCACTTTTTCTTACGCCTATATAAAAATTATATCTCATTTTTTTAATAATGTCAATATAAAAAAGTAAATGCTGACACTAGATTTTAACTAAATATAGAAAAAATTCCTTACCTCTATAGGAATGACACAGAATAACCCCACCTGTGTATAAAAAATGGTTGGTGCTGCAACGAGCCAAGTTTATAAAGTCGTTGCCCCTACTGATTTTCTAATTGCAAAAATCAGTAGCCGCTTTAGCTGTAGTGGGCTTTATGCGGGGAGGAAGTTGGCAGAGGTCAACCTACTCTGGTATGGTGTATATACCTTTAGACAGGCATAGTCTATAAAATATACGGCTGGCGGCAACGGGCGCAGAGTGCGCGGGGGTAAGTCATGGAGCGTGGGACGTTGGGGACGCTATGAAATGGCTAGCAATTCAACTATACAGCGACGGCGGGGACGCAATCGCAAAAACCTCTTTTCAGTAGACAGTAGTAATACTGTGTGCTGTTAGGGGTTTTTCTGCCTACCAGCTTCTAACAGGGACTATATTTTTTATTACCCTATTGACAAACAGAACAGAGGGGGGCTATAATATAAGTAAAGATAGGAGTTGATAATTTGTTTGAGTGGAAAACAATAATTAAAGTTGCTGCCGCCGCTGGATTAGTGACTTTTGCGGTTAAATTAAGTGCCGGACTTGTCGAAGTGTTGATAGAATATCCTATATGGCGCGGCTGGTTAGGTGGACTGTAGAATGGCTAACATGATAAAGCAGTATGAAAAAGTTAGGGCTTTCAAGTGTTCTAGCAAAGAGTTTCCCGAGCTGGGAATAGTTATAGCCTTTGCCTACAACTACAGTGAGGCTAGGAATCTAGCTAAAGGAGTATTCAAAGAGGTTAACCCGGCAGTAAGGTATTTAGGCATTAGGGCAAGTATCGTATTAAAAGACGTACCCAAAGAATTGAATAATAAGGTATGCTTTAACGAGAATCACGAAGGGTATGAATTAGTTTCAGAATTTTTGTAAAAAGAAAGGGGTAAAACACTATGCTACAACCTATGGATTATTCAACGAAAGAGGAATTTATTAACGACCAATACGAAAAGTTATCAGAAACAGGGAAAACAAAATTCAGGATGAAAGTTGCAAAAAAAAGCATTGATTTAGATAGAGCTTTATATCTATGGTCATTTTTCGGCTGGTTTGGTTTTCATCAACTTTATTTAAAAAATTATGGCGCGTTTTTCGTTCGCCTTTTTACAATGAGTTGCTTTTTAACTTTATGGTTTAAAGACCGCTTTACCATTAAAGATGACGTAAAAAAATATAATACAGAAGTCGAATTACAAGCGATTTTAGAATTGATTTAGGGGGATAATATGAACGCTCAAGAAGCAGCTAGGATATTAGCTAAAGAAAACGACAGTGTTGTCGTTGTGGGAATAAGAAGGGAAGCAACAGGCGATTTGATCAGCGACGAATGTTTTTTAAATTTAGACGAATTTCATGCAGCCGTAGTGTGCGCGAATTTAGTAGGATACATTTTAAAAATTCAAAAGAGGAAAAACTCTATAGACCACATATTGAAAGGCGTCAAGCAGTTAGTTGATGTGGGTATTCCGTTAGATGAAAAAACAGAAAGGGGCTTATAGCTATGGCAAAGAAAAACGGCAGCTTAAAATTAAAAATTGCAGCTTGTAAAAAATGCAAAAGTCAGCCAAGACTAAAATTGGGACTATCCTTTTACTTTGAATGTAACTGCGGACAGTCTATATCAGGCGCATATGGTGACGGAATTCTTGAAACGACTAGAAAATGGAACGAAGCCCAACGCGAGGACAAAAATGTTTGAAAACCAAACCTTAAATAAAAATCGTGTGCTACCGTCTGCTATGATATTAGACAGATTGAGCATAGAATGTATTGCTAAAGCTGCAACGAAAGAAAAAATCATAGAAAGCTGCTGCATTTCTAGCACTAAATTAGTTGAACAGTTAGTAAAAAGCGAGCCGCAATACAGTAAGATTGTAGAAAAAATGGCAGATGTATATATATCATTATCGCAGCTATTGATAGCTTTACCGATACGGGACGACGATTTAAACGCTGCCATAAAACGTAAAGTTTCGAGAAAGCTCAAACATAATCCGACATTAATTAAATTTTGAAAAAGCAGGGCTTTTGCCCTGCTTTTTTATTTTGCGATTTTTCAAAAAAATACTTGACAACAGGACAAAGGGGGGGCTATAATATAGACAAGAGGTAAGGAAAAATCAAAATAAAGGAGTGAATTTACTGTATATAACGTGAAAGACGTAAAAACCATTAAACTAACAGACCAATGTAAATGTTATCAGTTTCTAGGGTGCGAAAAAGGCAAAGCACAAGCCATATATTTACACAAAAATGCCGGGTTGGATAAGCTGGTAATTTAAAGGAGTGTGCGTTGGGGTAGGTATGGAGATTGGCCAGTATTTAGTTTGGAAAGTCTTGATGTAGAGAGGAGTAAAGGTAATGGCCCGTAGTTTTAACGAAAAAATGGAAAAGAAATGACAAGCAGAATATAATCGCTGGAAAGCAGAATGTAATCCGGTATGGCATCGCAGAAATCACTGGTTGCTTAAGTACGAAGAAGATAGCACATGGGAGGATAGCAGGGCGTATAATGTGGAGTTAGGCTGTGACCTTAAAGGTTATGTGGAAACAGTAAGAACATATAATGCCGCAGGAGAGCTTATACGAACAGAAGAAGTTACATTTGATAATTCAAGATAGTTGTCACGTAATAGTCATGGTAATTGCGAGAATAATACCGGTAAACGCAGAATGCGAAGTGTTTGGAATATGGCTACAACTGCGAGCGGTGGTGTTACGCATTACGCTAAGTTCCCAAATGAATTAGCTGAGCGGTGTATATTATGTGGTACTGCTGAAGGTGACGTTGTACTTGATCCGTTTGCCGGCAGCGGTACAAGCTGCAGAGTTGCAAATAGATACGGCAGGCAGTATATAGGAGATTGATATGAAACTAATGAGCTTATTTGATGGCAGTGGAGGATTTCCTTTAGCAGCAAGCTTGTGCGGGATAGAGCCTGTTTATGCGGCAGAGGTTGAGCCATATCCGATAGCTGTTACTAAAAATCGTTTCCCAAAAATGAAACATTTGGGAGATGTTAGCAAAGTTAAGGGCGGAGAAATAGAGCCTGTAGATATAATCACATTCGGCAGTCCTTGCCAAGATATGTCGATAGCGGGAAAAAGAGCAGGGTTGAAACACGCTGACCTGGGCGATGATGAAACAACAAGAAGCGGTTTATTCTTAGAAGCAATCAGAATTATCAAAGAAATGAGGGAAGCAACAAATGGAGTTTATCCAAGATACGCTATTTGGGAAAACGTTCCCGGAGCCTTTAGCAGTAACCGAGGAGAAGATTTTAGAACCGTCCTTGAAGAATTTATTAGAGTCAAAGAAAAGGACGCCGTTATGCCTGACGTTCCGAAAGCAGGCTGGCCTTACGCAGACTGTTACAGCGGCAACGGATGGAGCCTTGCGTACAGAGTTTTTGATGCACAATACTGGGGAGTCCCCCAACGTCGCAGAAGAATCTACCTTGTCGCAGATTTTAGAGGAGAACGTGCCAAAGAAATACTATTTGAGCGCAAGGGCTTGCGAGGGGATATTGAGGAGAGCCGAACGCAGGGGAAAGGAACTGCCAAAAATCTTGAAAACGGCATTGGAGCAGATGATAACGACCGCTTAGTTTTTAGTTTTGATAGTTTATCATCGAACAGCATGAAAAGCAGTAACCCTCATAGTGGATGTCGCTCTGTTAAAATAGCCAAAACACTAGATACATCAACTCAAGACCCTTTGCAAGGCAACGGCATAGACAGAGCAGACACAGCGGGTTGCAACGGCAAAGGGTGGAAAGAGGACACAAGCTACACGCTTAATACGATAGATAAGCCCGCTGTTGTGTGTGCGCAAAAGTCTTACGCAGAGTTTAAGGACGAAAGTACACTGTCGACACTAAAAGCTACTGGCGGAAGCTACGGCGGTGGAAGTGAAAACATTGTAGTAAAAAATTACATAGTGCGCCGTTTAACACCAACAGAATGTGCGAGACTGCAAGGATTTCCGTCTTGGTGGGGAATAGTAAACCCGGTAGAAAATCTGACAGATGAAGATTATGCCTTTTGGTTAGACGTGAGGAACACTTACGCAGAAATCAACGGCAAAGCCACTAAAGAATACACAAGAGAGCAAATGTTAGCTTGGTATAACAAACTGCACTCTGATAGCGCAGAGTACAAAATGTGGGGCAATGGAATAGCTCTACCTAATGCACTATATGTTATGCAGGGGATAGCGGAAGTGGTGGGAGTACATCACTCAAAGTAAAATAAAAGCGTTGGTAGCCCCGGTAAAGAAGGTGAAAAAATGGTAGTAAAAAAGCAATCCGCAAAGACAGCACAGCTATACGCCTATTCTTTTGACAGGGAAACATGGCAGGGTGATTTTAACAGCCGTGAGGAAGCAATGCAGGCGGCTATGAACGACGAACACAACAAAGGATGTCTAGTAGTATATACGGGGATTGCAAAGCTGTACACGCCAGCTTTAAAATCAGAAACAGTATTGGATATTCTAAAAATTGAAGCTGACGAGATAGCAGGAATTGCTGCTGCTGATTGGCTAAAACTAGAAGATATATCAGAAGAAGCCTGTTCCGAACTAGAAAAAACATTAACAGCAGCCGTTATGAAGTGGCTTGAAAAACATAGCTTAAAGCCCGATTTTTATGAAAGCATATGCAGCGTACAGGCGCACGGCATAGACGATTACTTTAAAAAGAAATAAGGGAACACCCCTTGTTTTTACTGTGATATAATATAGTAAAAACAAGGGGTGTATTTTATGTGGACAAATTCATATGAAAACCTTAAATATATAATTAACAGGTTTGCGAATATTGATGTATGGGCATATGCTATAGCTATATGGACGTTTGGATATAAGACATTCGGTGAAGGTTTTTGGGGCGTCGTGATATTAGCTTTTGGATTAGTGCTTTATGATACATTTTTAAAAATCGTATATATCAGCAAAAAATATATACATGAAAATTTGACGCCGGATATACCTATTGAATTTATCTCACTCAGTAAAGCCCTATATTACTGCCTTAAAGGTGAAACGTGGAATAAGACTTATTTAAACAGTGTCGCCCTTTCAAGGGTTATAGAAAAATTGCTGGTTTACAATGCTAGTTTAGTCATTGCATTTTATGCAGGGCAAGTAGTACCAAATATTAAATTATTTTCAACAAACTTAATTTTGAATGACTTTTTGCCCGGCGTTATAACAGTTTGCATTTTAGTTGTGGAAATATCCAGTATAAATGAGAATCTGATAGAGTTAGGATATAGCAGTATTGCGAACGCCGTAAAAAGGGTTATTTACTATGTTGTTAATAAATTTTTGCCTACCACGAAATAACGTGCTAAAATGGTAAAAAGGAGTGATGAACATGGTAAAAGAAATCCAATTTCAGCGCAGCAAACAACGTATTTTTGCTATGGACGAAAATTATAATGTCATTGGTGACTGGGAATGTCGTGACGATTTTGTTCCAGGCTACAACGAAGCAGGCGACCCTCGTGGAAGCTTACCGGACGGCGTTTATACAAACGTAAGCGCAGAAGTTACTAACGGCGCATATGGCGACGCTTATGGCACATTCTATATCACTACCCACGACCCACGAGCAAGAGATATTCATGGCGGCGGCAGCGGCTTGCCTAATCCGTTTGCAGGGCGACAAGGCTGGGTGCCAACTTATGGCTGTCTGCGTATGCAGAATATCGACGGTGAAGAATTAAGCAGAATGATTATCGCAGCAGGAAACAACGTTGTTTTAACAGTAGTACCATAAAAAATACTTAAATATTTACGTCACAAAGGTAACCGTATCAGTTTGACAGGCTGGCGGGCAATACCAAAAAAGCAGGGCAAATACCCTGCTTTTTATTTCGCAATTCTCAAAAAACACTTGACAACAGAACGAGGGGGGGCTATAATATAGACAAGAGGTAAGGGAAAACAAAACAAAAATAAAAAATAAAAAATAAAAAATAAAATCAGAGAGGATAGGCTGCTTATGATTTTTATAGTAAATGATAAAAGAATTGAAATTTATATCCACGAAGTTGGGAAAAAAACTAAATTCCCTGTGTTTGTGACATTGCCGCCAAGTATCATCAGAAAAGTAACATTCTTAAATAATGAAGAATGCACGACATCAGAATCAAATTTAAAAACAATTCTTATTGTAGCTCAAAAAACATTGAATTTATGGAACGAAAAAGCTGAACAAGAAAGCGAATATCCGAGGTATTTCAAAATTTGCAAAGTGGAGTTATAAAAATGTTTTTAGAAAATGGATTAAAAGGGCTGGTAATAAGTCTTGTTACTAGTATAATTGGAATAGTAATCACGTATTTATTTTGGTGGATTTACCAAAAAATAAAAGGGGGTTAAATATGTGGAACTTAATAAAAGCAGTATTACTAGCCTTATTATTGCTGCCTGTGCAGGGCTTGTGCTGGGCGCAGGAGCAACCTATTACTATTACGCCCGGGCAGGCGGCGAAATGGACAAGCGACTTGCAGCAGCTACAGCAGGAATTAACGCAGCTAGAGAGCAGCAGCAACGAGAAATCGCAGAGTTACAGGGACTTGTTATCGCGTTACAATCAAATGTCGGAGATAGTAAGCAAGTTACAGAACAAATTAGAGATAGCCGAACAGAACTCGAAGAACTTAACAGAATCCTTGACAGGGAAAACGCAGCAGTTAACGAGCTTGATATCCGAGAAACAGCAGACAGAGAAGCTATTAGACGAAGCAAACAAATTGTTGACAGCCTACTCAGAGAGCTGCAAGAAAAAACTGGCAATCATTAAAAGGCAGCGAAATGCTGCATATGTAGTGGCGGCAGCCGCTTTAACATATAGCATTATAAAAAAATAAAAAAAGGAAGTGCCAAAATGTCAGACAAAATTAAACCGTTAAAAGAAAAAAATTCAACAGTTTCAGAAGAATCACTAAATTTAAAGCCCGAAAAAGAATTAAAGCCGTATTATGTAAAAATCACCGTTGAGCAGCAAAAGCAGTTTGAAACAACAAAAAACGCTATAGCTGAACATAAGCGATACACAGAAGCGACGGTAGACGCCGCCTATGGTTTTGTATTAAAGAATGGGTCAGAAAAATTAACAGCCAGCCCGGAAGCGGCTAAACAAGCGGCTAATTTATTCAAAGACGCTTCACTTTTAATCAGTGAAAGCAATGTATTAGAGTGCCTTAACCAGCATATTATAGGCTTGCTTGAAAATAACAAATTGGATTTAGTTAAATTGGTTGAAAGCCTAGAAGATAAAGAATTAAAAACTCTTGCAGGGCTGATTAGTGCGCGCCTGCCTCAAGACACAGCAACATTAAAAGACGGAGAGTAAAATGGGGGGGTTACTGGGCAGAGATAATCCTTTAGGCAGTGCGTTCGAGCTAATCAACAAGCGTATAGAAGAAGAAGCGAAAGCGGAAAAAGCAAAGCAAGCTTTGACTTACTGGAATGTAACGAAGAATTGCTTAAATTGCACTAAAAATTTAAAGTGCAATCTACCACGTTCCGCAAGAAATGCGCGTTGTAGGTACTTCGAGCCGTCAGAGTATCACTTGAAAGAAATCCGTAAACACAACTATGAAGTAAGTTTGCGACGCCGCCAAAAATTAAATTCATAATACTAAAAAGCAGGGTATTTGCCCTGCTTTTTTATTTTGCAATTTTTCAAAAAAATACTTGACAACAGAACGAAGGGGGGCTATAATATAGACGAGAGGTAAGGAAAAACAAAAATAAAGGGAGCGATACCATGATTACAGAAAACAGAAATTATAGTTAAAAAAACGCAGGAAACCATAGAATAATGACGAGGAATATAATGATAACTGCATTTTTAATAGGCGCATTATTATTTTTGGCAGCCTTTATGATAAATATTTATATTATTCGCAGATTTTAAGGGAGTGATAAAGTGATTAAATTAAAAAAAGAAAAGAAAAAAGATTTTGTTTGCGACGGGTGTGGAAAAGGTTATATTGGGGCGAGCAGGAACAGCTTTATTATCCGCGTAGCCGGATACGAAACCTATAATATTCAGCTTTGCAATGCTTGTTTATTATCGTTAAAGAAAAAAATCAATAAAGAGGAGAATGAATAATGCAGAATATCAGCATTGAAGCAGCAAAGGCAAAAGGATTTATAAGCGGCTACCGTGTTGGACGAATTATTTTAGCTTGCTCAATTGAACCCTGGAAATATGGAAAGCTGCTTAAAGAACTGCGGGAAGATTGCACGAATATATTTAAATTCCATACCGGACGACGCACACGATATTACTACGACCCCTTCGAGGTATTGGAAAAAATCAAGGGATATAAGCAGTACGGCAACAGGCATTTAAGCAAAGAAAAAATTGATGAATACTGCAATTCGGTAAAAGAAGCTAAAGAAAAGAGTTTAGAAAAATGATTGATTGCCTAAAATGCTACCGCCTGCGCCGCCATAACGATACTGTTTACTGCCCGTTTTTAGACCTAAAAGAATGCGTAAGAGGGGAACATTATATAAACATTGCAAGCCTGCCATTTAAACCAAAACAGGAAGAAATTCCCCCCCTGCCGCCGAAAATGGTGAAAGCAATTCCACCGTTTAAACCACACCCAAACAGCCCGCACGATTGGGAAAAATTTCATAATCAAATTTTTGAAATGAAAAATAACGGCGTCAGCTCATATAAGATTGCTGCCGCATTGGGACTTTCACAAACGTCAGTATTTAACTATATGAAACGATACGAGCAGCCTTGAACGATTTTAAACAACAAGCGCAACACATTACACCTAAAACAAATAAAAAACGCCCATATGGAGATTATGGCGCGGAAAGAGGTAGAAAATGGACAACAAACTAGATATAAACGTAACGGAAAAGAAAGTAAGTGATGAAAGCATGCTAAAAACAGTAGAAGAAGCGTTAATGAAAAATGAACTCTGCTTATTTATGAGTGAAACGGGTACTTTTATGACTAAAGGAACACAGGACGACGCAGAAGAAATCTTTTTGAAATTGCAAAGTGTTTTGCTTGCAGGCTTTTTGAGCATGGAAAAAGCAACAGATTATGATATTGAACAAATTTTATTAATACAACTAGAAGCAGTGAGAGAAATAAAAAAAGAGCTTTCAGGAGTTACCCCCCCGAAAGGAAGTATACTGCTTAAAGGGGAGAGTGTTTTAAATTGAAATCATTAAAGGATGTAAAGCCCGGCGATAAAATATTTGTTTTAAATTCAAACCGTGGATACTTGAAAGAGCCGCAGATAGAAATATTAACCGTCAATAAAGTTGGAATACTTTATATTTATACTGATTATGATAAATATAAAAAAACAAATGGAGAAGCTGTAGAATCATCTTTAGACGTCAAAGCTTTTGCAACGCTGGAAGAAGCGGAAACAGGTTTATTTATGATTAAAGCGCGCAAATATTACCGAAACAGTATAAAAGTAGACGACATTACTTATTCACAAATGAAAGCTATTTTTGATATTTTAGGAATCGACACGGAAGAAGTGATAAAATGATTGAATACGGGCGATTTTTTACTAAACTTTACCGCATTCGACGGGGATATTATCGGCGCAATATCACAATTCGCTTGTCGGTAGGCTATGAATACCGACTAAAGAACAAAGAAATATTTAAAGAGGTTTTTGTATCGTTGCGGGGGCGTAATATCGCCACTTTTAAATTTAGGGAGCAAATAAAATGAATGCTAGAGATATCATTAAGTTAGCTGCACAGCTTTATGTTTACGACGCATTAAAGAAAAAGATAACAATATTAACGAATATCCAAAAAGGTAAAGATATCAATGTAGATATTTTCTTACCAAAAGTTACGGATGTAACGGTAAGTGATTTTGCAAAACATCTACAAAAGGCTATAGAATCGCAACCAGAAGAAGAAAGAGCCAAGCACAGAAAATTTTTTGGAGAGCCTATAAGTTTTTGCAGGTGCGTAGCTAGAGGAAACCTTATGGCTAGTGTATTAGTCGAAGAATTCAATTCAGAGGTCAAAAAAATAAAAGAAAATTACGAGGTATAAAGAAAATGTTTGTTTCAGAAGTAGAGTTTATGCTACACAAAAAGCAATTAAACAGAGTTATAAAAATACAAGAACTTAAATTAAAACTATTGGAAAAAGAAATAAAAATTAATAAAATAGATACAAGAATACAACTTACTGCCATGGCAGCAATATTAAAACCTTCCGAAATGAGTGATACTGATTTTGTTTTAAAAATAAATGAAAAAATGAGTGAGCTGTGGAGCGAGGAAGCTTTAATAAGACAAGGTGCAAAAATAAATCAAGAGCTTTTAGAAATTCAAAAAACATTAGATGAAATCGAAAAACAGGGAGATATGTAAAATGGCAGGAATCGAAAAATACTACGAGATAACAGAAGTTTATGCGTGGCAATGGGAAGGAAACACTAATATAACAATAGAGGATATACCGGAAGAAATAAGAAACGAAGTCACTATGCTAAAGGTTGAACGTAGTATAAAAACATCTTTTACAGAGGAATCAAATCAACTGTTTTTAAACTATAAAGGCTATCAATACAATTTATTCCCCGGTGACTTCTTAATTTTTGAATACAACGAATTTATAGACGGCTTTCATTTCATATGTGTAGAAAGGGGAAAAGATAGCTTAAAAAAATACAAAAAAATGTAACAGTATTCTGTTTTTGCCTACGTCAAAAGCTTTAGATAGTTTAAATCCTAAAGACGCAATAGAAGCAAACGCAATAAATTTTTTCAATGAATCTTGTCAGGCGTTAGGAATTTTAGTAGATTTAAATAAAAAGCGTTTAGCGACCTGCAAAAAAATGCGGAAAAACGAATAAAGAATGTTTTCCGACGACAATAGAAGAATATGATATGTACATAGAAATGCTTTGCGAAAATTGCCTGACAGAAATATTAGACAAGAAAATAACTGCCATTAAACCTAAAAAATAGAATAACACGAAAGGAAACATAATGAATCCGATACCCAAAACGAAAATCATACGACTTAAAGGGCAGAAGTTAGCAAAGCTAAATGAAAGGATACACCAGCGCGACCAGCATAAATGTATTTACTGCGGTGATCGGGTAGACCCCGGCGAAAAGTTTCATCACGAACACAACGGGATAAAAAGCGACCAAATAGAATACGGCGTATTGCTATGCATGGACTGCCACACAGAACGTCACCACGGTAAAAAGTGCAATGATGTAAAAGAATACTGCCGGAAGTATTTAATAAATCTATATGGCGAATCAATTTACAGTAAATAAAAAAGCAGAGGTTTTAACCTCTGCTTTTTGTATGTAATTTAATAAAAGATGGTAGGACTGTTATTTCTTCGTTGACTTCTGTAAGCCGCAGCACAGCAAACGGTGCGCCGTTGGTATACCGCTTATGAATATGTACCGAAACAATGCGGCTATCTGTATCAAATGCCAAGCCCTCGGCTGCGTCTGTGATGTTTTTAAAAAGGTTATCGCAGTCCGGCTTGACTTTTGGAAATTCTGCGCCGACATCAACAGCGGCTTTAAACTTCTTACTTTTTGACGCAGGGACAGGTAAAAAAATATATACCTCACAAAACAAGGCGACATCCTTAAAAAAGATACCTGACTTTTGAACAGCTTGTTTAATACAGTATTCGCATTGCTGGCGGTAGTAAACGGAAGCGTCCTTGTAGTATGCTATAGCATGTGGCAAGGGAACACCATTTTTGCCCCGTGTGGCGATTTTAGGGCGGCTTTGAGGAATTGCTTCACCGTCGATAAAAACGGTTAACTGCCGGGCGTCAGGCGCGATATTCAGGGCATATAATGCGTTATCAATATTCATACTTAAACCTCTTTACTTTCCAAAAAAGCCTTACTAGTAGGGTTTATTTCGCATTCAGTCAATAAAAGCTGCTCCATGCTTACCCCGAATAACTGCGCTAGCTTATACACGTTGAGCGCATTCGTTTTTAAGATTGAACGGTCAGGAGATGAACTAAAAGCATTAAGCGTTTTAAGCGGGATACCTGTTATCTCTGCAACAAAGCGACGGGACATTTTAAAAATGTTGCGGTAATATTCCACTGCGCTTTTAGCGTGGGTTATCGAATCATTTTCGATAAGCAGAGTTTTTTGAGTAATTAAAACTCTATCCATAAAGTTATCGTCAGTCAGCTCAATCCTGCGCCCTTCAACTACAAGAATAATATTATATTCGTTATCGTCAAGAATATTTACTGTAGTCTTATAAGACCAAAAGCCTATTTTTTGAGTTATGAAATTTAAAATACAATCAATAGGCACAAACAACGTATATTCCACTTCATCCACAAAATTAATAGCCTGCCGCCTATCAGGAAAGTTATAGACTTGATATCTTGGCGAGCCTGTTTCGTAACTGCTTATGATTACAGTTTTTCCGACGCCATAATCAATTAAATGCGCGATATCGGGCAGATATTCAGGATTGTTATATCCGTAAATAACGTGAGATATAGAAGGATACCCAATAACGACACGCTTACACTCGTATTTGTCGAAAAAGTCAAGAATATTACTACAGGGAAGATTAAAAACCTCAATCAATTCGGCTTCTGTATAGGATTTTTTTGACATACTAGCCCCCCTAATCGTTTTATACCATTGTACCACGTAAGAAGGATAAATTATAGTTTTTTTAAAAATTGTGCTATAATGAAAACAAAAACAAGGGGGGCGTAACATGGCTAGTCCAAAACGCAAACGTTCTGCCGTTGTTCGTATAGCTGGTGAAAAACGGGTAGCGAACGACCGTGAAAAAAAGTTTGCAAGAGAATATTTAAAATGCTTTAATTTTTATAAAGCCGCAAAAGCCGCAGGCTTTGCAGAAACAACAGCCCGGCGCACTGCATACATGATTTTTTCTCGTCCGTGGGTACAGGAGTATGTAGAAGAATTGCGGGCAAAATACGAATTAGACGATATCGCAGAAGTTAAAGAAGTAATCCGCAGCTATACAGACCAAATGCGGGGCAAGGTCAAAGAAACAATAGAATATAAAAAGTACGTTCTTAAAAAGAATCAGGAAACGGGGCAAATGGAAAAGATATATACCGACGGTTACATCATGGAAAACACGCTTATAAAAGCAGGTAGCGAGAATATGGGTAAATATCATAAGTTATTTGGAGAAAACTCTCTAGCTATAGCTTTAGCCCCAACAATCGTCGCTGATGTACCAGCCGAACAGCCAGCAGAAGAAAGTGAATTGCCAACCTACGACGACGCGCTAAAAGCAGCGCAAAACTTTGAAGATTTAGCGAAAAAGATAAATGACCCCGCCAAAGATTAATTTAACTGACTGTATCGGCAAGGCTTTCTATAAAGTTTATCATCAGGTAATGAATCACGAATTTACGCATTATTGGTTTAGCGGTGGGCGTGGTTCGTTGAAGTCGTCGGCTATAAGTATATTTATAATCATGCTTATGCTGCTAGACCCAACTATAAATGTTATCGTTTTCCGCAAAGTTGGAGTAACAATAAAAACAACAGTTTATGAACAGATAGCATGGGCTATAGAAAAGCTGGGGCTAAATGATTTTTTCATAGCTAGAGTGTCGCCGCCGTCGTTTATATATAAAAAAACCGGGCAGAAAATATTGTTTTGGGGATTGGACGACCCCACAAAACGCAAGTCCGTAAAAGTAAAAAAAGGTTACTATGCTATAACATGGTTTGAAGAATTAGAAGAATTTTCGGGAATCGAAGAAATAGAAAAGGTATTGCAATCAGTGCTGCGTGGTGGCGAGCGTTTTTGGTGCTTTTATTCATATAACCCGCCTGCGTCTATGCAAAACTGGGTGAACAACGAAGCCTTGAAATCTCGTCCCGATAAGCTGTTACACAAAAGCAACTATCTGCAAGCCCCGCCCGAATGGGTAGGAAAACAATTCCTCTATGAAGCGTCAGTTATGGCAGTATATCAGCCCCGCAGGTTTAGACATGAGTATTTAGGTGAAGTCACAGGAACAGGCGGCGAGATATTCACCAACTTAAAACTGCGACCAATCACGAATGAAGAAATATCGCATTTCGATAATATTAAGCGTGGGCTTGATTTAGGCGTATCAATCGACCCTATGGCGTATATGACTATGCACCTAGATACGGCAGCACGCAAGCTATATATTTTCAATGAATACTATGCCCGTGGCTGTCCGAGTTGGACGTTAGCAGAACATATAAAAAAGGAAAATCCACGCAACAGGCTTATAGTAAGCGACATCCAGCATGAAACATTAATGAGCCTAAAAAGCTATGGGATTAATGTTATTCCGGCTAAAAAGGGGCAAGGCTCGAGAGAATGGGGCTATAAATACTTAACAGATGATTTGTTAGAAATCGTTATAGACCCTATGCGCTGCCCGAATGCAGCACGAGAATTCGCCCAATACGAGCTAAAAAAGGATAGAAACGGTAACTATATCGCAAACTACCCTGACGGCAACGACCATACTATAGACGCCGTTAGATACGCATTAGAAAACAGTCACCCGCCAATGAAAGTAAAACGCAGATAAATAGGGGGAAAAGAAATGAACAACAGCAAAAACGCGCAGAAACGTATCCGACAGAAAGCACTGAACACTGCCCGAAAAAATAGCGGCAACGAAAATCAGGCTTTCAACAACAAAGAACGAATCAGAAAAGACCCGAGATTGAAAGCATTAAACCTTATTAACCCGGTAGAAGGTACGCCAAGAGTGCCGACCCTTGCCGACATTAAAACAATGTACGGTGCGCCAGCTACGCTAGCAGAGGTAGACGCAGATACCAAAAAAGCAAATGACGCTGCTATAGGTCAATGTCATTCATTGCTACATCATGCTATCTCTATAATGGGCATGAGTGCATACCCGCAATTTTTAGGCTACGGTTATTTAACAGGGCTTGCGCAAAACGGGCTTATTCGGGCAGGCTGTGAGATGATTGCTGATGAAATGGTAGAAAAGGGTATAACGCTAACAACAAAGGGCAACAATGACCCTGGTACCGATAAACAGGCAAAGCTGGACAGACTTAACGAATTAATAACCAAGATAAACCTGCTGCCGACACTACGCAAAGCGGTAAGTATCAGTAAATACTACGGCGGCAGTTTAGTATACATGGACTTTGACGGAATCGACACCGCCAGTGAAAACCTGCTAAATCCATTAATTTTAACGAAGAACGAATTACGAGGTAAAAAACTGCGGCGTTTGAAAGTTATAGAGCCGTATAACCTTTCCCCCGGTCAATACAACGCAGCAGACCCGCTGCAAGAATATTACTTCAAGCCACGATATTGGTTTGTAATGGGGAAAGCTGTAGACGCAAGCCGCTTCCTGCCGCCAGTGCAGGAAAATGAGCTGCCGACGATATTACGACCTGCTTATAACTTTTTCGGTATCCCGCTTGCACAGATTGTACTAGACGCCGTGGCGCACTTTACAGAGTGCCGAGAAGCAGAAGCACGGTTATTAACTAAATTTAGTTTAACGGTGTTCAAAACGAATCTTAACGAGCAGCTTTTTTCTGGCGGTGACTGGTCGCAAATCGATAACCGTGTAAATAACTTCGTACAGTATCGAAGTAATGATGGCGTCATGCTGATAGATAAAGAATCAGAAGATATTGATATTAAATCAACGTCGTTAGCTGGCGTAAAGGATATAGTAAGTCAGGCAATGGAGATTGTAGCGGCTTACTTCAATGAGCCCGTAACGAAAATGTGGGGCTTAACGCCGTCAGGATTTAATACAGGTGAAAGTGATTTAAATAACCACTACGACCACATAGCCAGCCAGCAAGAAAAGCAACTGCGTGACCAAATAGAATACGTCTTAAAGGTACTACAAGTGCAGGAATGGGGAGAGATAGACAACGAAATAACTTTTACCTTCAATCCATTATCAGAGGAAAAAGAAGAAAGCATAGCTACGGTCAACAAACTCAAAGCTGAAACGCAGCAGATTTATATATCTAATGGTGTCATCAGTCCTGACGAGGGCAGAGAGTGCCTGAAAGCTGACCCGAAAAGCGGTTTTAACAACCTCAATGAAGAAAGCGTACCCGAGGAAGAATTAAGCGAGAAAGAACGCGAACTGTTAGGATTAACCGAAAAGCGGGAAGTTTTGAGCCAAGATGAAAAATTGGCAGAAGATTCGGGGGGGAAGCGTAAAAGAGAACGGCAGATTCTAAAGAATGGCGGGCGTTGGATAACAATTAACGGAAGTCATGTATTAATTGATTCACAAGGAACGATAGTAATGGGCAACGAAAATCTTTTAAATAAAAACATTAAAGAATTCGACAAAACCGACGAAATAGAAGAAGTCGAAGAAATTGAAAACAAGCTTGAAGATGTTACCGCCGCAAAAGCTGACGTCATTCGCAGTATTGAAGATAACGAAGATGATACAGGAGTTATTGAATACAGCGATATAAATTATATAATACAAAATTTCGCAGACGGCGGCACTACTGAACAACAAAGCGAAATATTTAGCAGTGTATTAGATAAATATAGTAAAAAAGGGTATACAATAGGAGAAAACAATATAAATTTATCCGATAAGTTATACAAAACGCAAAAAGAAATCATTGATAAAGCGGGGCAAATGGGCTATCAAGTAACTGTATCGCGCAGCGTAAACAGTACAGACTTTCCGAGCATTTATATAACTGACACCACAACAGGCAGGACAACTAGGATTGCCAACCACTACAACGGCAGAACGCGTACAGGTGTATTCACAAATAAAGAATTAGCCTTTTCGCCTGATACTGTGTTCAATGCTGCTGTAGCAGAATTAGGTAAAGACGAGTAACTAATGAATAAAAAAACAGAAAAAACGATTAAAAATAAACAAAATGGGAAAAAATGCGGGGTTATATCAAATAATCCCGCATAAACCTTACAAAAGGGGGCTAATGTATGGCGTCGAAAATCAGACGACGGCGGCGACAGGTAACTATACCGGGAATACCTGCCAGCGTCGGAATACAGAACGAATACGCCCGTTCGATACGCCGCTTAATAAAACAAATGGAAAAGGCAGCGTTAAAGTTTGTACTTGAAAAATACAAGCTGTTTAGAGCGTCGGAAATGGTAACGAATGACGCGCCCGTTGATTTCGACAATAGACGCTTACAGCAGCTTATTGACGCTATAAAAGCGCGTTTCGGCAGATATATAAGCGAATGGGAAGCCGAGGAACTGGACGCTATAGCCAGCAAGTTTATCGGTAAGATAGATAAACAGACTAAAGCGGGGCTTATGGCTAATCTAAAAAAAGCGGGCATTGTGATAGATTTTCACATTAGTGCCTTACATCAACCGCTACTTGAAGAAATGGTAGCGAGTAACGTAAATTTGATAAAGAGTATTGCCCCTAAATACTTTGATAAATTAACCAATGTTGTAATTGACAGCGCACTTAAAGGGCGGGATATGGCAAGCATATTTCAGCACATAAAAGACCTTAACAAGGTTACAGAACGGCGGGCAGAACTGATAGCCATAGACCAAACCAACAAGGCAACGCAGGCGTTAAACGTTATGCAGACGAAGGATATCGGTATAAAAAAAGGCATATGGATACATATACCCGGCGAGAAAAGCAGCCGTAAAACACACATTGCAATGAATGGAAAGACATTTGATTTAGACGAGGGGCTTTATGACGAAGATGTAGGCAGAAATGTTTTACCGGGAGAACTGCCATATTGCAGGTGTGATTTTCGACCCGATATCACCGAATTACTCGCTAACGAGCAATAATTAAGTTAACCTGTGATATAATCAAAATAACAAATAAAGACATTTGTATAAAAATAGTTAAAACGAAAGGGCTGACCATATGGAACGGGAAAACAATATTTTAGCGTTTGATGCCGCCATAACAGCGCGCAGAATAGACGAAAACGGATTTATGCACGTTGACGCCTGCCCAATCAGTAAGGCGACTGTAAACCCGTATTTAGGGCGTGAAATTCCGAACTGGCAGGATTTAGGCTTAAACCCCGAACGTGTCTACTATGGACTGCGTGACCCGGAAGAACTAGCTAAAGCTGCCCCAACGTTTAACGGCTTGCCGCTAATGCAGGGACACCACGACTATACCGCCGACGCGCCGCCTAAAGAATATCAGGTCGGCAGCACAGGAACAGAGGCACGGTTTGAAGAACCGTATTTATTGAATGCGTTATCTATCACTGATAAAAAGGCGATTAAGTCCGTCGAGGACGGAAGCTGTAAGCAGATATCTTGCAGCTACCGCTATACACCTGATATGACCGCAGGGGAATATCAGGGCGCAAAATATGATTTTGTTATGAGGGATATTCGAGGAAATCACGTTGCCCTTGTGCCGCAAGGCAGGGCTGGCAGTGATGTAGTTGTATCCGACAGTTTACCTGTTGAGATAGAAAAAACAACGAAGGGAGAAAAAAAACAAATGAAAAATCTTTCAAAAGATATTTTAAGCTTTAAACGCCGCAAAGCTGACTTACAGCGCGTTATCTTTGCAAAAGACGCTGATTTAGGTATCGAAGCAGCAGAAGTTGTGTTAGCTAATTTGCAAAAGGCTGTAAATGTTGTTGAAGCGCAGGTAGAAGGTTACGACCCCCGAGAAATTGGCTTGGATGTGGACGCAGATATTTCTATCGACGACCTTGTAGATAAATTCTTTACAGGGCTGGAAGCTGCACAAAAAGACACTATTAAGGCGAAACTGTTAGAATTAAAAGGCGGTGAAGGTATGGACGCAAAAATGACTTACGCCGAGGGCGTAGCTAAAGGCGAAGAATTAGAAAAGAATCCAGCAGAACGCGCAAAACTCGATAAAGAACATGAGCGTAAAGGCATGGAAGAATATTTAGCAAAAAAAGCTAAAGACGAGGACAAGGAAGAAAAAGCCGAAGATGATGAACTCGAAGAACGCATGAAAGACCCTGCTTTTAAAGCGGGTTTTGAAATGGGTATCAAAGCAGGCGAGCGTTACGAAAAAGACAATCCGAAACGGATTGACCGCGACCACGAGCGCGAAGGTGAGGAAAAATACCTTGCTAAAGACGCACTTCCCGCATTGCTGGCTAATGCTAAAGCAGAAGCGGAAAAAAATGTTATGGAACGCGTGAAAAAACTTAACGCTGCCGCTAACGCTTGCGCTTTCGCACTCGGTAACGTCGACGCTATGGCGTATGACAGTGCAGAAGATATCTACGCAAGAGCCTTGCAAGCTAAAGGCATTGATACTTCTAAATATCCCAAAGAATCTTACAAAGCTATGGTTGACGTGTTGCAAAAACAACGTTTTGACGTAACCCACGCTAACGACGAAGCAATCAAGAAATTCAGCGTATCCAGTGAAAAAACTCCTGAATACATGAAAAATCTGAAAAACATCACTATTCGATAAGAAGGGAGCAAAGAAAAATGGCTAAAGAATTTCAAAGACAAGTAAACATCCTGCCTGCTATTGGTGTACCCGGTCAACATATGAGTACCAATCCTTTAGTAAGCACTCAAAAAGGCTATTGCGCAGCCGACACCGTAACTATTGGCGGTTTCGTATGGGCGACAACCGTAGACAATAACGACGCTTTTGTAAAATCCACAGGCACAGGTGCGCCGCTGGGCTTTGCAGTGCGTGAAATCACTAACCCGCTGGGTTATAACGAATCAGCTTCTAACACTGTTCCTAAAGGCTTTCCCGTATCCGTAGCAGTCAAAGGTGACTTTGCTGTTGTTACAGGGACGACTGCCACCGTAGGACAAAGCGTTTTCGCAGTGCTTGCAGACGGTACTATCAAAACTGACACAGCAGGCAACACTGTAGAAGATGCAGTAGAAACTGATTATAAAGTAGTAAATATTAACGGCGGCGGTGCTAAAGGCGATATTATCGTCATCAGTAACTGGGCTTAATGAAAGGGGATAAAACAATGTTTGAAAATCAATTAGGCTTGCAAGAACAGCTTGATGTTATGAAACAATATGGTATCGTGTTCGATACTGGCGCGCCTATCCGTGGCATTTTGGCAAACGATAGCATTGACCAGTTAGCGAACGACGCTGCTATGGTTACAGCAGCAAACAGCGGTATTCCGGTTGAATTTACATCTTATATTGACCCTATGGTAATTCCTATCCTGACCGCTACCCGTGGCGCAAGGGAGATTTTCGGGGAAGCTAAAAAAGGTGACTGGACAACCTCTTATGCACGTTTCCAAACTTCTGAAATCACAGGCGAGGTTGAAGCTTACACCGACTACGGTCAAGGCGGTGCGTCTGATGTAAACCCGACTTTTCCGGTAAGAACTCAATATATCTATCAAACTAATATCCGTTATGGCGATAGAGAAGTCGACGTTGCAAGCCGCGCACGTTTGCAACTGGCAGCCGATAAACAACGTGCTGCTGCTACTGTAATCGACATTGCAAGCAATAAATTCGCATTGTATGGCGTGGCAGGCTTGGAGATTTACGG
>OIEL01000307.1_pt1 | contig 31601 bp, 49 predicted proteins | sample 1581731 | NCBI WGS metagenome assembly OIEL01 (sample SAMN01760977, study PRJEB22395) | human gut metagenome | reverse complement strand
AACCGTGCATCGCACGAAGAACTACGGCAGCATCATATAAAGCTTTCACTTCGTCTCGCCGTTGCGAAGAAACAACGCTGTCCCTATACAGGACTTCAATACGGTTGTAGGTGGTCTTTGCCAGTTCGAGGTCCGACTTCGATTTGTTCCAGAGCTGCTGGACAGTGGCAATGATCTGCTTGCGCGTTCCCTCGTCTACCTTCTGGTTTTGGAAACGGGCGATACTTTCGAGAGCGTTCACTTGCTGGTATTTGGCAAGCGCTTCAGGGCTGTTGATGACAACAAGGGTGTCTCCGGCCTTTACATTCTGTCCTTCCTCTACTAGGAATGTATCGATACGGCCAGGCAGTTTTCCGGAGATACGTATCTCGGTTGCTTCGATTTGTCCCTGCAAGATCACAGGTTTATCCTTCAACAAGAACATACCCACGAAAGACAGGATGATTACGGCAATCAGCACTACTATAAAGGAGATCGCCAGATATTTCTTCGATTTGTCCATGATTATACGGTTTTATGTTTATAAGATCTCTGTTTTACCGTCCATCCGGTATTGGTGAAAAGCTTCGGGAATACCACAAATGGACAGGAGATTAGCAAGCGCCACATCGTATTGGTAGTAGGCGAGCAAGAAGGCGGTCTTCACCTTCGAGAGAACCACCTCAGCGTCTACCACATCCGACGAGGTCGCCATTCCTTCCTTGAAGGATTTCTCGCGGATACGAACCAGTTCGTTGCTCATCTCAAGCGTAGTATTTAACGCCTTGACATTGTCCATCGCATTCTGCATCTGGGAGTAGAACTTATCGACTCCTACCTGCAAATCGGTCACGGCTTTCTCTTTCCCGATGGCTAGCGACTGACTGGTCAGACGTGCCTGCCGGATACGTTTTTCCCGGTCGAGTCCGTCGAAAATGTTCCAGGTAAAGCCAACCCCGATCATCGTGCGCGGCATGAGATATTTGTCGACTCCATCCGCATAGAGAGTCTGCTTGCCGATCAGGGCGATATTGGGGAGATAACCTGAACGACCGATCTTCAACTGGTCGCCGGCGATATTTTCCTGTAGCTTCAGTTGGTTGACCAAGTAATTGTTAAAAGGGATCATCTCCTTGAAATAGTTGGCCGAGGGGATACTCTCGTTGATAAAAAGGGAAGTCGTCGTGCGGATCACCTGTTCTTCTCCTATGTTGATCAAGCTCTTGAGTGCCTGACTGGCGACTTCGAGGTCTTTCCGGGCGGATTCGAGTTCGCGCTTCGCCTCTTCCATGCTTACCTGGGCTACAAGACGCTCAGCCCGGTTGATCATCCCTTGTTGCTCTAACTTCAAAGCCTGGTCGTAATGGATTTTCAGGGAGTTGTAAGTTTCCGTCTTGACCTCGACAACCCGCTGGCCGAGACGTAAGCCAAAATAACTTTCGATCAGCAAAGTCTGTTGGTTCGCGCTTACCTGTTCGCGGTTGACTTCGGCAACGGAGACAAGTTTCTTGCCGATCTTGCCAGCATAGATGCGCTTGCCGCCAGTAAAAATGGGCCAGGTCAAGTTTGCATCGATCGACGTGATATTTTGCGAGATGAGCGGCAACGTCAATGTGTTTTGTCCAATCTTATCGAGAAGTGATGAGATAAACTGGTCGTTGGGCAGGATAGAATGGACATATTCTTTCGCCGGATCGGTGAACTGGTTCAGGGATTGGCGTACCTCGATCGGGTTCGACATATGCACATAAGCTCCCGCAGCACTGATAGTGGGATACCAAAAAGCATTGAGCTTCTGGTGTTCATTCTTCGCCAGCTCCACTTCCTTCCCGGCAATCCTGAGGCTTTTGTTCTCGCTTCGCAAGAGCGTAAGAGATTGCTCCAGCGACAAATCCATCGGCTCTGTCTGGGCAGAGGAAAAGACAGGAAGAAACCACAGCAGGGCGATGCTGAAGTGAGTAAAGTTACAAATCATAAATGTGTCTAAATTTAGTTTGTGCGAATTTTATGACTTATAACAAGGCGATCGCCTTTATTGTTCCCCAGCTACTACCGTTTCTTCTTAAGGTCAGGCAAGAACCACGTGACCAATCCGATAAGGGGCATATAGCCACATACGTTATAAACCGCCTCTATGCCATACCGATCAGCCATATTCCCCAACACAGCCGATGCAATCCCCGCTACCCCAAAGGCAAAACCGAAAAAAAGACCGGAGATCAGACCTAATTTATACGGTAATAATTCCTGTGCATACACTAGAATAGCCGGGAAAGCCGACGACAAGGTCAAGCCGACACAGAAGCTGAGAATCGTCGTCAGATATAGGTTTTCCACGTGAGGCATGATTAGTGTAAACGGGGCTGCACCTAAGATAGAAGCCCAGATCACGTACTTCCGTCCTACCCGGTCACCGATCGGTCCGCCTAACAGCGTTCCGATTGCCGTCGCAATCAGGAAAACAAAGAGATAAAGTTGAGAAGCTTGCACACTGACCCCGAACTTATGAATCAGGTAAAAGGTGTAATAGCTATTCAAACTCGCCATATAAATATATTTGGAGAAGATTAGGATCAACAGGATCGCTATCGAGAATACGGTCTTTCCCATCGGGAGTGGTCTGCAGACACTCGTCTTAAGCGTTTCTCCTTCCGCTTTCCTCAACCGGAGCAGGAAACTTTTATACCAATGCCCAACAGGGATCATCACCATAATCGCAGTAAAAGCCAGGATCGTAAACAAGGCGATATGCCTCCGCCCGTAGGGGGCGACAAAAACGGCTGCAAGCAACGGTCCCAACGATCCTCCCAAGTTTCCTCCGACCTGGAACAACGATTGCGCCAATCCTCGCTTTCCACCCGATGCGAGTGAAGTCAACCGGGAGGCCTCCGGATGGAAGACCGACGAGCCGATCCCTACCAATGCCACCGAACAAAGGACTAATGGCAGCGTATTGGCAAAAGCCAAGCTCAACAACCCCACAAGCGTAAAACTCATCCCTGTCGGCAACGACCATGCCGAGGGCCATTTGTCAAAAAAAAGTCCAGTCAACGGCTGACATACGGATGCAGCCGACTGGTAGACAAGCGTTATCAACCCGATCTGGGCAAAGCTCAACCCTAAATCTTCCTTAAATAGTGGATAAACAGCCGAGATAACGGACTGTAATGTGTCATTCAAGCAGTGACATATGCTCAAAGCGACCAGTATACGGAAAGTGATCCCCGTAGTGGCCTGTACCTTGTTCTGTTCCATTAATTAACCTCATTGCCTCTTTCGATTACAAAAGTACATATAAAAAAGAGATCTGTCAGAAAGATTGTTCGAAATATCCGATTTAACACTTACATTTTAATACAACGCCAAGATTACAGACTAACTGATAGCCTTTTAAGGTCTATTTGACCATAATTTATGAAACTTTCGTTTAGTATATTTGTAGTTCTTTATGTAAAAGGGCGTGAGCCAAACCCGATATGAGTTGTTTTATATTCGAAGTCGAATACAAAAGCATGAATAATGATTCTTTAGCTTAGTTTACTGCCCCCGGAGTCGAAAAGGATTTTTGCATCCATCTCTCCCGAAACCTACGCCAATTTCCCTATCTCCCTTATCGCCTTGATGTAGAGGTCAGTTTCACTCCGGACAGTATCTAAGTTCAAATAGAAAAGGCTACTCTTCCTCCCCTCCCGGTACATGAAGAATAAAGGTGGTAGCACCGATCGTTACAATGGCGCCTTCTCCAACCCGCACCTGTTCTTTCTTTCCGACAAGTACGCTGCACAGAAATGTTCCGGTAAGACTCGGGAAATCGCGCAATGTATAAATGAGCTTTCCTTCCTTATCTTCTTTCACATTGATCACACAATGTTTACGCCCCATGCTAGGATCGCTTGTGATGATGGGGACATCGACTCCGTCAGTATCTTTATTGCGGCGGCCGATCACGTTATCACCCATTACAAGTGGAAGTTCCTGTTTGAATCCAAAGACATTTTCGATTACCGTAATATAGCCGCAGGAGAAGTCAGGTTCCTTCACCTCTTTTTCCTGTCCCGATTCGGTACGGACTATTTTTCGTCCTAACTTGATCTTAAACTGAGAACCACATTGCGGGCATACGAACGCCAACACTTTACCTTCCGGATATTTCGTTTCGTCAAACGCTAACTGATTATCACACTTGGGGCAGAAAACTCTCTTCATATCTTATTTTTGGATATCGACATATAATTCTGCGCAAAGATACGGTTTTTATTCATAAATAGATTTCATCTCGCAGGTGAAAGAAAGAATATTGGATGCGATTTGGGCTTGATCCGGAATCGCATCCTGTGAATTCTGACAAATTTCCTTTTATAGTTCCTTAATTAAGGAGTAAATTAAAATCGATAAGCAAATCCCAAATTAAAAACAGCTTGATCAAAATCACTAACTAACTGATATCGCAATTCGAAATTCATAATCCAATTACTTGTCAACACAAAATCGGCTCCACCACCAATATTCACTCCTACTCTACATTCATTATGATGGTCATCGTCCTTGTCAATATGAATATGATCTCCATCCACATCTATATCAAATCCATCGCCCAAATCAAACATCCAATTGGAAAATGTAAAACCAAATAAAGGATATAATTTGACACTCCTCCCCACAGGACATAAGTAATGAAGATTCATATTCACGTCCAACATACTAACATTGTCATTTTCTATAAAATAATTCAAAGACGGTTCGAGACGTATGGGGTTAGTTATGTTATATTGGTATTTCAACCCTAAACCAATACTTTCAATTTCTGTCCCATAACTCAATCCGAATCCAATCGCTTGTCTGCCTTTTTGAGCATAAATGTTACTCAACATAACAAACAATAGTCCTAAAAAAATTAAAATCTTTCTCATTTCAATATACTTTTATATCTATAAATGTTAATCATCATCGTCATCCCAATCATCATCGTCATAGCCATCGTGCCATTTATGATGTTTATGATGTTTGTGGTGTTTATGTTTTTTATGATGCTTATAATGGTGTTTATCGTGATGATCACAATACGAGCAATAATGTTCATGCCAACAGTTACTATGATAATGAATCCTGTCATAAAAAGGCTTGTAACATGTTGATCCCGGTCTTATACCTATCTCTATCAATACGCGATCCCAACCATGTCGATGATAACGTTTATAATAATCACAAACATCCCGCATATGCCTACCGGAAGTTCTGGCTATTTCAAGAGCCAAACCGACATTCCCCCAATTTCTTCCGCACCGCCTGTAATAATCATCCAATGAATTATTGGACATATTATATTCTACACATAAACGCTTTCGATAATCTGATAGCTCCACTGAGGCATATTTATTTGCCCTGCTTATAAACAGAGATAACCTATCCTGTGCAAATACGGAACAAGAAAAGGCTACTAATAATAGTATGATTTTAAGCTGTCTCATATTTCGCAAAATTATTGAATTGATAAATACTATTAAAGTTGCAAACATAAGCATAAAAAAAACAATAAACAATCTTTTCTTACTAATCACGGCAAGTCTTAACCATCAATAAAAATAAATATCCAACAGCAGCAATATCATTTTTTGCATTAATCTTTAATATTCAAATACAAACAAAAAAGGCTATCCTCACGAAAATGAAACTTTCTTCACCAACACACTGATTCCCAGATCAATCAAAATTTTAAAACCCTAATAACCTACATATAAGGGTACATGGACGTGTTAACCATAATTTTTTATCGCAACAAAGGTAAAAATATTTTGCAAACACGTATATATCTGTATATGTGTAATTTATAAAATTTCCTTTTAAAACGAACATGTAGGTTCAAAACTTACCTACACAAAAGCCTACATGGAATACCACACAAAGCTGTATATCAATAAAATACATACAATTTTCACACACAAATATATGCATCTTATTCAAAAAACAAACCAAATTACATGTATTTATATCAAACAAAAGGCCGATTCTCATTTTTCAGCAGCCTCAATACCTAAATTTAACATTTGTTACAACTAAACAAATCCTGCTTCAGCGCACAGGGTTTAATGAGACTTTCGTGAAACTTGTGATAGTCTATATCACAAAAATCAAACAAAAGAATTATCTATGTAGCAACAAAAGACTTTTGACACATGAATAACTCTTCGATATAAACAAAGTTTTCAATAACTTTTGTTTATCATATTGTATAATCAAAGCCACTCATCTGTGAAGACCAGTGGCTTAAAAACATAACCAAATTTAGCCTATGATCACAAAAGTAAATTATCTTTGCAAAAGACATATTCGTAATTATAAGAATCGTCTATAATGGTTATTCCATAATCGATCTCTAAAGTCATTCTGTCTGTGATAGATGGAATGACTTTTATTTTTCCAGAAACAAATATTTGTTATTATCAAATCTTAAACATATATTTGTATGTATGGATATACTTTGCTCGCATATTACAATGCGACATAGATTATTCATTCTTGTATTTATAACAAATAAAACGATTTAATGAGCCATCTTTGCTTGTGAAGGTGGGGATGGCTGTTAAACCTGCAAACAATACAAATGATCAGATATTGCAAGAATGATGTTGTTTGCAGTAACATTATCAAGCATAGTGTTTTAAGTCGTTCAATCTGGGAAGACAGGAACGGCTTTTTATATTGTGATCTTTATATTACTTATTTTATCTCTTAATACAATTTTTTTTCATAATTGGTTATTTTTCAACCACCTCTATTCGAGAGAATACGGGTGGTTAATTACAAAACACAACAAACCCCATGAAGTATCGTTTTTAAATATCTTCATGGGGTTTATCATTGGTTAAGTCCAAACGATCGGTGTTATATCAATCAGATTACTCGCCAGTCCATTTTTTAGAAACCAAAATTTCATCACCTGAATACAACGAAATTGAATAAACATCATTGTTACCCATCAGATCTTTCATTTCTTCCTCATTAACAGCTTCCACTAACCTTAAAAATTCACTCTTAGCCTTATTTTCAGCTTCTTCTTCAGCACAAGCAGCTACAGATATAAATTTATCCCAATATACCCTTGCACATATTTTATAACTTGTTCTTGATTGGATGATAATTCCAAATCATGTGACATAAAAAACACATATTTATTGCTTTCTTCGTTACTACACGATAAAAAGAATAAAAACAAGTACATAAAGATGCTAAAAATAAATGCTTCATATTGATAATATAATAAGTTATTTAGAAACAAAATAATCAATCTCCTATAAATAAGAATCAATTTTATACTATTTTGAGAGAATAAGAAATATTTAACAACAAACAAAGTATTTGTAATTATTTTCTCATTGTTAATAATTTCGACTGTTAATAGATTAAATAAAAAAATCCCTGAAGAAGTCTTTAAAAACTTCAACAGGGCTGACTTTTATTTTAGCAGGTTTGAAAGATCAACAACAGCGATTTTACCATTACCGGCACGCAACGCATCGCTTATAAATCCATAAGGATGAATAATATGTTCCAGAAAACTCTTCTCTGCTTCTTCTTCTATCTTCTTCAGAAACTCACTTCTCTTCAACAAAGTCTCGTATTCCTGTTTTGAAATCGAAACCATATCCGATTTGGCATCGTCTTGTTTCTTATCCGAAGGTTCGCTTTTTGATTCAGAAGCTAATCTGTCTTGAAGAGCGTATCCCAGCAAGAACCAAATCTTTTCCTCAATACGCTGAAGGCAGATACGTCTGCCGATTCTCTCATCATAATTCTCCGGATCGACACAAGTAGTAGTCTCATGCAGAGTAAATCCGTTTTTCATTCTGACCGAAACATGAGTCACCGGCTTGCCCAACACTTCTTCAGTACGGCAAACCACTTCTTTCATGTTTGCCATCACTTCGTCTTTTGTAACTGTATTCATATTCAAAACTTCTGGTTTTAGTTATGTTGATGAAGAACCGGGACTCGAACCCGGACAAACAAGACCAAAACTTGTTGTGCTGCCATTACACCATTCTCCAGTTTTCTCCAGTCTATCCTCACGAACCGACCGGAGAGTCTTCATTACATTTTAATAACTATACAACTATTATCAACACTCTATGTGGTTTGATGTGCGTCCTACCGGAATCGAACCGATAACCTGATCTTTAGGAAAGACCTGCTCTATCCTATTTGAGCTAAGAACGCTTTTGACATACTTGGCGAAATGAAACGCTTCCCATTTCTGCTGTGCCCTCCGTCCTCGTTGATACCGCATGTCAGAGTATCCGGCTTCGTAGTGATTTTTTTAACTCCCTTCTACGATTGGAGCATCCACTGTTGTTAAATTAAAAATGAAAAACGCATAGTTAAGGTATTACCTTGTTACGGGGGACGGACTCGAACCGCCGACCTTCAGGTTATGAGCCTGACAAGCTACCAACTGCTACCACCCCATGATTTAAAAGCCAGCTATATTCTCACGAACCGTGCTGGCTCAAAAAAGAATAATATGAAAATTGTATTTATGAGAGTATGTTATTGTGGTTTTGGTTAATTACCCCTTATTCCCAAAATCAGCCGGATTCTCACCCCATCTGTCTGTATCCCAATGCCTGACCTCTATCGTTGAAACATCGTAGTCCATCACCTTCAAGAATATCTCGGCTTTTTGAAGGTCGAGGCATCTCTTTTTGGATGCTGTCTTCTTGTTTTTGAACCACGTGATAGCGGTTATGCTATCAGTATAAATAATTCTGGGCTGGAAATCGTTTTCTATCACATACTTTATTGCAGCCATGAGTCCCAAGAACTCTCCGATATTGGTTGTCTGGTTGCCTAAATTCTGATAGAACAATCTCTCTCCTGTGCTTAAATCTATAGCCTGATATTCCGTCACTCCGTTTTTCATCGAATGAGCGGCATCGGTGGCTATGCCAACTTTAGGATAATCCATTTCCAAATAGTTTATAGGGGACTGGTTTTGGTTAAACCTCAAAATCAAGCTTTGACATAATATCCATCAGCTTCCATTTGACGAATCGTTTCCAATCCTTTTTCTTTAAAATCTGTAATAACCAGTTCTTTGTTAGCTATATCTTCCCTTACCTCCAGTGCTTTCAATGCACCCTGCAAAGTCCGGCTTGAATCACTCTTACCATCCAGCGGATCGAAAAATATTGTTTTGTTACCGAACTTAACCGATACCTTGTATACCGCCTTTGGTATAATACATTGGTCAATTTCTGCCTCGAATAAAACAGGAGAAGCCGATTTTACTACATAGCCTTTCTTGTTTTTCATTTCAGTCAAAATAACATTGTAAAGTACATTGGGCTTCAACGAATCTGTCAAATCCGAAGACAGAACTACAATTTTTTTCTTGCAATCCGAATCTTCACGTACACCTTTCAATCTATTGGCTTTGGTTACACTCACGAAACTAACAAGCTTGCCGGTTTCCTGAGAAGTGTAGAACTTTAGTTTTGTCTCTTGCGTCATACAACTTGCTTATCATCATCATAAATATATCAAATCTAAAATAAAACAATCACTTAATAAACTTGTATATTTGATTTTATGCTAAAATCATGATGCAAAAGTAAAACTAAAACTCTTTCACTCCAAATTATTTCTATTATTTTTTTTCGCTTATTTTACTATCATATAAATATTTAATCCCATATACGTTCATCCTCAGAGAAATGACTAAACCGTTCATCCGTAGTAGATTTCTCAGTCAAAGGATATGTACATTTCCAATAACGATATATACGATTGTTCCCGGTATCTTCTCTCCAAATGTCATGCCAACCAATCCACTGGATGCCCTGTAAGGTTCTTGTACTTATCCATGTGGCACTTTTATCCCCAAACCATTTGTTCTCACCAACATATAGATCATATTTCTCCTTTCCGTTAATGAAAATCCGATTCAACTCAATGTCTTTATCTAACACATACTTTTTAGCAATATTGGAAAAATCATAAATATCCACATCCAATAAACTATTATTGAAATGCTTCAATACATCTTCCGACATCTTATCGAAATTTTCCTGAATGTGTTTACGACTTCTGATTTCCTCCAGACGTTCCGGAGTGACTTCACGGACTGTCCCATAAATAAGCCTAAAACCACAGCCTATCGAGTCATTGACGCTTCTATGAAGAGCAACGCCATAATCTGCCATGCTATCTCCCCTGTCCAACGGATCGGTATCGTCACAACAGTCCTTCATCAACCCTATCATTACAATTACTATAAAAAACAACGGTTTTGATATTGCCAAAAAGGTAAAAAGACATCTTTCCTGATTCTCTGTCATAAAACTTAATTTTAAACTGTTTAACAATCAAAGGTTATTATTTATTTCCGCAACTATACATTTATCGCACACACCCTTGTTCTTGGAAAATTTGTACTTGCTTATTTCCAATCCGCACTTGGAACAAACACAGGACGTAGGCTTGATTTTATCGTAAATTATCGTCTCCACATGGTATCTTGAAATACCGTATTGTTCACCCAATGCTTCCATGATTTGTTTGCCTGTATACTTGTTCTCATCAAGAAGTTTTTTGTATTCATTCTTGATTAAAACAGCATGAATATTTACAACATTCAGAGCATCCATATCATTAAGGGAAACAAGATGCTCTACCGGAATATTGGAAATTTCCGCATACTTGTCCAAATCCTTATTCGTCAGTTTTTTCTTCTTCATTTTTCTCTTCTCCTTTCGCTGCTACTAAATATCCGATTAACTCTTCAAAACAACCTGCGGCTTCCTCCAGATTACCGGCTGCTTCAGAAATCTTTTCTCCCATTTCCGATAACTGTATGCCTTCAGGCAAGTTTTCATAAGCTCCACTTTCTTCATCTTTAAGGCTTTCTACCTCAGACATTAAACCTTCAAGCTGTTCAATGATCTCAGAAATTTCCTCTCGTCTCTTCTTGTTCATTTTTCATGCTGTTTTGAATTTTACCTTCGACAAATAATTGCCGTTTATATCTACGATGCTCACGGATTATCCGGGCTCGTTCTTTTCTGGATACATTATACCTTCCGTCCTTTCTCCTTTCCTTAAAAAGCTCACGTGCTCTCTGTAATCGTTCCGGATTAAGAACCATTGCTATCAAACTTCGGCTAACATTAAACATACTTGCCAGCTTTCTTTGGCTATGAACGGAAGTCTTGTATAAATATTTTATTTCCTCACGTTCATTATCCGTCAGTTTAACCCTGCGGTCATAAGAAGTGCCGGCTATTTTTATCTTATCACTTTTATACGGCATATCGTTTAATTTATTGTTTAAATTCTATATTTACACTAAGAAATATCATATCTTTGCCACATCATTTAAATACACAATAACATGGCACGTACAACTAACTATTCAAAAAAGATTGAGAAGATTAAATCCCAATTAGATGAACTGGGAGCGGTTATCAATTCTATCCAGAACAATTCCAATGATACAGAAAATCCATCACCAGCTATCAATATTAAAGCTCTGGATATTGATCTCGAAAAAGAATCCACCAAAGATTTAATGAAACTCCAGACAAGAATCGTAAGAATCATTAATCAAAGACTGAAGGAACAGAAATAAGGAAGGTTGGCCAGCTTATTCAAATAGGCTGGCTTTCTCTTTTATGGCCTGTCAATTAAAAAGCGTGACCACCTAAGTAATCACGCTTTCAAATGAAAAATAATGTATAGTTAAGGAATTATATTGCTTATAAATATTATCACCACAAATAAATCTTTCCGGCAACATTCAGAGCTTTAAAACTACGGCTCATCTGTATCACTATAAGGTTTCTGGGGAGTAACACCTTGTTCTTTGCATCCTTCAAGATAACTATCTATTCCTCCTTCAAAATCCTTGCGAAGCTCGTCTACAGTATTACCTTCATAAAGAATCAAGACATTTTTGCCCAATCCCTGCACCTTGCCAAACAGACAATCATCTTCCTTGCTATATTCAATCGAACCTTTATAGCCTTTGTACTCTAAATAATCCATAGTCCTTAAACATCTAATCCAATATTAATGTTCAAAAATTACTTGTCATACACCCAGCACTATGCTTGCATCAATATTCAGTTTACGACTTATTTCACGGGCAACTTTTAATGTTGGCTCGCATTTTCCAGAGACATAATCACTCAAACGGGAAGGGCTAACACCAATCAATTTTGCAAGTGACTTTTGATTAAGTCCCATTTCAAACATGCGAAGTTTAAGTACATCTATAAGCGTAGGTTCGCCTAATGCGAAATGCTCTTCTGAATAATCAGCAACGAGATTAGATAGTAATTCCAACTCTATGCTATTGGGATCATTGAGCGGAGTTTCATCTGTCACTAACGGCAAAAGTTCTTCTACCCTTTTTACAGCCCAATCATATTGATCTTTTGTTTCTATCTTTGTCATAGCTTTATATTTTAGAACAATCTATTATCTTATCATATTCAGCATGAGTACCAATAAAACGAATATATACAAACTTTATCGTGAATTTTATTACCACAATCAGCCTATGGCTGTTTCCCTTAATATTGAATACATAATGCTGATTTCCAACATTATCTACGCTATTGAATGTTTTTCTCACATCAGCAAAGCAAGTCCATTCACTTTTCTTGACTATAGCAATCCATTCCTGCAAAACAACTTTTGTATCAGGATGTGTTTCTGCATATTCTTTTAAAGTCTGCTCTGTAAATATTCTCATCAGTCACTCTTTTTCGCGTCACAAAAATACAAAACAAATTCTATATTTCAAAACATAGTTTCAAAATTCACAATTTACATTTAGTCAATTCTCGCCCACTCTTCAAGTTCTTCTATTCTTGCATCAATAACATCCATAGCGATAAACATCATATCTCCGGTTCCATCACCCCACCAATCCGAACAATGACTGATAAAATTAAGTTTCTCTGTTTTTATCTTCTTGGAAATTCCACTCATTATGCCAGAGATAGATCTCCGGTTTTTAAAATGACCACCTTTATAAATATCATTCGTGCAAAACCCCCATGCGCAATGAGTTTCACTAAGCTGACCATCTTTCCCGTAAAACTCCTGACTCGTATCGCCCCATGCACCATAGATAATAGCATCTTTAATTGCTTGTAATTGTTGTGGGGTAAATATATCGAATAGTTCTGTTTTCATAATCTTGTTTGTATTTATTTGGTTTTTATCCTTCTTTTTATAAGGATGAGCACTTACGCCCATCCCAGTTGTTTCGCAATACTTTCCATCTCATTATATGCAATCCGGTGGCATCCGGCAGTCAGCATATCGTTTTCATAACGATTGAACGCCCATCTGTGACCGGTTACATCCAATGCCAAATCGTGCTGGAACTGACCGCCATTATGGAAGACCTTAATCAATCTCCAAAGTCTTTCAGCCTCAGTTTGTTCTATTTTGATACCCTTACTGGTTTCGATTTTTCCATTCTTAATACGCAACCATACGTTCGGTTGATCATTCTCAAACCAACAATAATAACTCAACTGGGAAATCTCGCCAGACTTCCACATTTGTATCCGTTCTTCCAATGCTTTGTTACGGGCCTCTTCCTCTTTCCTTGTCTTTTCAAGGGCTACAACCTCTCTCTTTTCATAACCTTCTGCCCATCTTTGACATCTGATCGTATATTTAGCCCATGTTCCTTCACCACAAACTTCATCCACAACCACATTAACGGTTCCAAGGACTTCCAGTGCTTGATGATTCAACAAGATCTGGAAAACACGTTTCAATTCACGGACATGTTCACGTTTAATATTATCTGATTTCCATGATAATTCATGGTTAGTTCCAAGCCATTCGTTTGCACTCTTTTTAAGAAGACGCTGGGGAGTTCCCATATCGAAGAACTCAATATAACCCATCAGATTTTTAAAAGCTCCCCAAACATTCTGATAAGGTAATTCAGTTCTGGCTTTCTTGTATTTTTCAATAGCATCTTTAATGGATTCCAACCCACTGGTGACAAATGCCATATTACCAGTATTTGACATATTATATCCAACACTGAATACCTTTGAGCCAGTTGGTATTGCGTCACGAACACAACATTGATGTTTGCTTGTAGAAGAGGAACGATATATGTCATTAATTAAATATGCCTTTTCTCCACGCTTGTTCCGCACGATTCTTCCAACCTCAAAATGACTTCCATAGGAGTAAATACTTTCATCTTCAAAATAGAAGTTACTGCCATTTGCAAATTCTTTCATTTCGTTTGCCCATAAGTGAGCGACCATAGAGTTGTTCATATAAGTAAGTTTTTAGTTATTTAATCGAATAGTATTAATGAAGACTTAGGGGGTGAATATTTATCCACAATTCATATCACCTCCAGATAAAAAGAAAGCCGACAGAAACAGTTTTCTATCAGCCAGACCAATTAATTTGTAAGATTTTATTACCGCTTGTTACTAAGGATTGTACGGTTTTCTTTGTTCATATTTTTCAATGCGTTCGGTTATCATATCGCAGAAGACTTGCCCCTCTTTTTCGGAACCTCTGAAGTAACCGACCATCTTCAGGATATTCCCGTTAAACTCATGGACAAACTTGTTATAATAATGTTCCCCCATAACTTTCCCGTATTTTTCCATGAACAAATCCTTGTCCAACGACTCATCCTTAAAACAACGGTTGTAATCCCATCTTACAACACGAAGCAATGTTTCAAAATTCAATCTTTCCATATCCAATATTTTATTTAAGCTCAAACCTAATATCTTCCGGCAACTGAGAGCGGTCTACGTTATTTACAAAATCATCAAACTCTTCCTGTGTGATTTTTCCTCCATAATCGTTCCAGTTGAAAGACAAAGTGTTCGTGTGAGAATAATATATAACATTATCGGTAGACAACCCATAATCAAACACACAGAGCATTATCTTCTTTTCTGCTTCTGCTTGTCTGATTTCCTTATCGTATCGCTCACAAATTTCAGCACGCTTTTTCAACATCTTTGCCTTATGAGTCTCTTCCCTACGTTTTTCGATATTTTCTGCGGAATAATACCCGGCTTTAATGCGCTCTTCAATAAGCAAACGTTCCTCGTCCGTTAATGTCAAAGTAAACCTTTCCTTTTCCGGTGTATACGGATTTACCCATTTCTTGCCACACAGGTCTTCAAGTTCAACAAGAAGCTCGTCTGATTCACGTTTCCATCTATCCACAATTCCCAGATTGAAAAGCAGATACTTGAAATACATCTCATCGTCCACTGCTTCAGATAATTTGGAATATTCCTTGTCTGATATACGTAAATATTCAATAGCCACAGACTTATCGCTATTCTTTATGTGATACGTGCCATTTCCTACCGGATACATAGGAGCACCATAATGGTTACAAAGATGCAACGATATGAATTTTGCCAATTCCGGAAAATGTTTTGCAACTTCATTGTGGCAGCAGCCTCCCATATACTCCCCATACGTTCCACATTTATTTTTCCGTCTAATATCGGCTGTTACGCTCCAGTCACACATATTGTTATGACAATCATCATTTAAAGATACCGTGACTGTTATTCTGTATTCTTCTTTGTTTTCTGTAAAGAATTTTGTACTTAAATAAGTTAGTTTGTTTGTAGTTTCCATATAATTTTGATTTAAAATTTTACTCCCATTCTGTATAATAACTCTGGTCATTACTCTCATATTCTTCTGCCCATTCTTCGTCCGTAAAATCAGTATGCAAGCATTCGTCACTGCAATAATAGGCTGCTCCTGCATCTATACAGTAGCCCTTACGCATCAGTCTGCCACACTCTGAACATCTTCTGCAAGCCCTGTCTGTGTCCCACCAAAAGTCAGTGAAAGATTCGGCTATGACATCCTCACTGGTGTTCTCGTCCCACTTATCAAGATAAAACTTAGCAAATTTGTTCAACTCCGGCTCTGTGTAGAGCATCTTTTCAGTACCGCCAACAGCCTTGGTCAGTCGGCTTAAAATTGATTCAATTGTCGTCATAGTTTAAATTTTATGAAAAATAAAATCTGCACACTCTCCAGGAAGTGTTCCTGCGTCATTGCAATGGTAGAATCCTTGTGTTTCCCAGTCCACATCCACCGCATAACCTTCTGCATTTCTCAAAAAAGCATTTATTTCCCGTATTTCTTCTTCAGATAGTCCTGAATAATCATCGTTTATCAGAGCGCAAGCCCAATAAACCGGAAGCCTGTATCTTATCACTTTTACACTCATAGTTTCACCAGTCTGCAATGACAATCTTCAAATACAGGAACCATACCCTGTCCCCTGAAATAAGCAGTAGCTAACTTAAAAGCGTACAAGGGATTCACTTTCTCGATTTCCTGCGATGATTTTTGGAAAGATAACGGCTGACATATATAGAAATTTTCATTGCCAAGACTCCCAAAAAGCCAATCCATACTACCTTCATCACAATTAGTGCCACCCAGTATTATTAAATCACATCCGGTCTTCCGGGTTCCCAAAATAAATGCCTTGTTCCGGTTTTCAGGAAGCATAAATATTTCCTGATCAATAAGGAACCAGTCACTCTGGCAACTTTCCACATCCCTGAGAACGATTTCACCAATCTTATAGGCATATTCTTTTTGTGTTTTCATTATATACTTACTTTTATTTGTGGATAATCTAAAAACGGTAGGCGCAATTGAAGACTTTTCTTTCTAATTTTCTGTCTCAAATAATTCAGCCGGGCTTGTTTTTCTTCTTTGACAAAACCATCAATCACAGACTTGCATTCTGCCTCAATGTCCTCCACGCTATCGTCACCATAATAGCCCCAACAGGAATCGAGAACATCGTCATTGTCAATTTTCGTTACTTCAAAACCATATACAGAACCAGTATAATAATCATCAAGAGTTTTTACTTCGGATTTCAAAACACCTATAACCTTATTCCGAATTTCATCGCTTATCTGAGTACATCCATATTCCTTTTTGACTATATTTTTATCCACCGCAATGATACCAAACAAACCTGAATCCCAGCGGTCATTATACGGACAAGATTCACCGCAACTAATAGTGATGCCACCATGAATATAAGCGTATATCCGAAGCCAGATATAATCCTCGCTAAACTTGTCTGGGGAGAATCTGTAATTATCATCTTGGTAACATTCTTGTTCCAATAGTTCTTTAATACTATGATCATCTGGACTATAATTTCGATGATTCGAGTAAATGACTCCTAAGTTATCCCATTCACGAGGACTTTGTGGGTCAAAATCATATTTAACATTGATATTATACCCACGATATTCTATTGTTTTATAGTTATTTTCCATACTACTATTATTTTCTATTCAACCATTCTTTGTATCCGACCTCAAAAGCTATCGGGTCATGTTTTCTAAGCATTCTGCCATAATACAGAGAGCGTGACCGGTCTTTACCGCCTATTATCCATTCTTCGGAAGACAAGCTGAGACCGATTCCATCCAGATATGACTCAAATGCTTTTCGGGTATCAGCACGCTGTTTCATATTCTTCCATATATTTTATATGCAGACTGAGGCAAACTTCCTTTGCTGTGTAAGTCCGGTAACTATTTCCGAATATCTCTTCCGCTCCATAATAGGAAACCAAATCATGTATTCTTGTAGCGACCGGACGAAGCAGCCAATCATTCCAAGTATCACCGACATAGGAACAAAACGACTTCAAATCATCTTTTGCCCAACCTGTCAAAAACATCTCACGCATATCTTCCTCGCTTACCCAACTGTACGAAAACTTATTTGGTTCATAAGGATTACGATATATACATTGCCAGCTTTTTTCTTTGGCAATATATCTCACCAATAACCCATACTCAAAAAGGCTGGTAACTTTGTCGCTATCCGTACCATGCCACACGGTTCTATCAAATTTCTTCGTTGCCATATTCAATCCTCCATTTTTAGTTTGCACCACTCACATCCTCGTCACCAGGCAGATAATCTATGATGTACGACAAGTGTCCGGCGAATACATCGTTCGGTTCAAATTCTACCACTTCTCTGCTTTCTTTGTCTCTTCCCTTTATTTTAAGCACATTGTTCACAATTTGAACTTCATATATCTCCACATCTGTCGGATTCAGAGATATACTATCCATGTTTACTGCTATGATTGGATATTCGGCTTCACCATCATATATGTCCCATATATAGCAACCACCGACAGATTTGATGGCTGCTTTTAATTCACGTTGTTCCTGTAATTTGATTTCTTCTATTAGTTTGTAAAAATCAGTATGCTTCATATCTTTCAATTTTAATCGTTTGTATTAAATCTATATTTTCTTAACTTTGAAAATCCCAATCCGCTATTTCTATAAAATTATCACTGGAATTAACCTAATCTTTTTATCTTGTTATCAATAAATTCATCCACCAAATCGTAATAATCTCCATCAAATTTATAATCCTCATACTTCTCAGTAAACTCTTTTGCCCATACACGAATCATGGCAAAAGCAACATCACGACTACAATCCTTAGTGTCTGTTAGACGGGATATAGCCTGTGATGAGATTTCCTGCAAATTGTGGATATATCCAAAAGCCATATTGTATGGTAATTTCCCAACTTCTATACACACATAATCACCACATTCAAACGCTCTTTCCATGTCCTTAAACCTCTCAATTGCAGCTTCGGATTCATCATCAGTCCGCACCCAATACAATTCTAACTCATGACTTATAACAGAGTTCCAAAGTGCTTCTGCGGTTTTTCTGGATAATCTTTTCCAAACAAATCCGTCACTAAATACTATCAAATCATCGGTTATCGCTGTCTTTTTCATAATCATTGTTTTTAATTCAACCAAAAGACTCTTCAGTCATATCCAAGTTCACATTAATATTCTCGCCAGACATCCACTGAACATTATCAAGGTCATATTGGCAATGCTCAATGAGGAACGCTTCAATGTCCCCACCAAAGTTTTCGTCAATAAACGATTTGTCCACTGTGATAATATCGACATCCAAGACATCGAGACACAATACGGCAATTTTAATTTTTTCTTCCATGGTTATCTGATTTATCAATAAAACTTCCAAAAATCCGTCACTATAAAATCTTCCCCACCAAATTCTGCAAGGGATTTCAATTCTTCCAATCCGTTGCAATAGAAAAAGAAAGCATCATCCGTGGCTTCATCTACATTCTGTGATAATTTGATTCTCACCCTCTCGTCTTTCCCGTCTTCTTTCCAGACGATTTGGCATTCCGCATAATCCGGCTCTTTCTTCTCGACTTTACAGAACTTCAGGTAACTGATTTCCATATCACATTTGATACCATTTGTATCTGTTATCACTGATTCGTCCTTACAATTTTCACAGAAGCCGTACATAAAGGCTCCATCATGATAACTTACCACTTTTTCGGTATTCGGGTTAACAAGGGCTTCACACAAAACATTCGTGCTGCCACATTTTGTACATATTACTGCCATAATATTGGTTATTTGTTATTCTACATCGGTTATTTCATACTCTGCTACTTCCAACATATCCTGCACTATTTCCGGATAGTCAGTCGTATCTAACGAAGCATCTTGAACGTATGCTTCCGCTAATTTCTTGGCTTCTTCAAACGATTCGGCTTGTATATATAAGTCAAGCGTCAATGAAAACGGGTATAACATAGCTAATCGGTTATTCTGTAATAATAATCAAGTTCTTCTCCCTTAAAATTGTTCATGGCATACTCGTCAGCTTCTCGCCACAACCGGTCATACAATGCAGCCAGTTCACGATTGCTTTCATAATGCTGCCAGATTTTATGATTCAACACCAGCGTCAATTCTGTAAAGAACTTATAATCGTCTTTCCATTCGCTAAACGCACGTTTGTAGGTATCTTTGACACCTGCTATACCATACTTGTCGGCTATGCTGAAATCTTCCCAAAAGGTAGTTATCAGGTCATAACCATTCTCCTGCATAAATTCTCGAAATGTCATATCCTAACTATTTAAAGGCAATTCCATAATTACTCCAAAACTTTACTTGTTGAGACAAATTCCACGGCATAGTCTTGTATGCTTGAAAATATTCCCACTCGATTTCATCCTCAAAGCCGGGACAATGATGCTTGACGTATTCACAAAACTCATCACGCTTCTGTTTTGCAAAATCATCCTCTTCTTCATCCAGCATGACAATTTTTGGTTTGTGTGCTGCCCGACATTGTTCTGCGGTTTGATAGAATCGCCGGAAGTATTCGGCATCATACTCGTTTCCACTATAATCAACGAAGGTAACTTCACCTCCATAAATTTCACAAACCTTTAAAGGTTCCCGTATTGCTCTCTTTACCGGTCTTGAACCATTCCACAGCCAGCCACAGAACTGTATGCCATTCCAGACAAGATACGGTAAGTATTTTAAAGAGAAAGACTCCATATTCAACACCTCATATTGTACAGGATTAGTTTCTTGTGCTGCATCTTCAGCGGTTTTGTATATGGGCATACTTGCCTTAAATTTTTCCTCTCCCAATTTGCTGCCAAACCAAAAGATATGTTCGGTATTCACGTTGTTTCCACAAATACCGGTATCTTTTATTCTCATGCCACGATATTCCGCTTCACGAATCACTCCGTTTCTGTGCATAAATACCCTTGTTCCAAAGGGGAACGGGTAAACTGATACTTTTCTTTCCATATTGTTCTTGTTTATAGATTAAGATTTTGACTGATTATTTATTCCGGCAACGACAAGAATGTTTCAAGGTCGTTATGTTTTATTCCGTTGTAATTCCTTTCCCACGTCTCATGAACGATTCCGTTATGGCAAAACTCAAACTTATAGGTAAACATACCTTTCTCGATTCTTCCACAATTATTGCCGTTCCATATCACTTCAAGCCCTGTTTCTTCCAAACGCTTCTTAAAGGCTGCAATACGTTCGTCACGGATACGCACAAACTCTGCTTTATCCGCTTCCACAGTATCGAGATAATCGAACCATTGCTGGAGGCGTTTTTCGGTTGCTTTGCCGACTTTATTGGGAGCTTCCAACTCGCTGTCGAATCCATCAACGTGCATTTCGTTCAACAAGCGGAGATTGAATGTTGTATCTCTGTATGAACCTAATATATAATACAACACTCCCGTTTTTATGTTTTCCAATGCCCAAAACGCAACTTCATGATGCCACATTGGAGAGTTTTCTGTCATTTTGCCAAGCTCATCAGAATAATGATTGGCAGCGTATTTTTCAATCTTACACACTGTAACAAGACGGGTAAAACCGCTTACCTCCAGACCGGCATAGCGTTTTGCCCGGTTATCATAATCGTACACATTTTTCACTCTGAAAAAATCATCACCGCACTCTGAACGGTGCTCGTTCCAAAACTTTTGCAGGTCTTCTGCCTTCAAATACATACTTTCCATAATTCTATATTATTTACTTTACCAATTCAATTTTCCCGTAATAAGGATAAAAACAACCGTCTTGATAAACTGAGTATCTAAGGGTGTTATCCTTTGCTTTATAGATAGATACGCAACCGCTGTTATAAGCGTTGGATAGTTCTTTTGCTACAAATCCACCTATTTGTTTATAGGTTTTAGGTGTGTCGGATTTGGGGCGACCACGATAAATAATTGCAGCACTAAATCTCTCATTTTGCAGCACAATATCCTTATTGTAAACCGCAGTCAGTTTCATTTTACACATACTATATCAGTTTTAGTTTTATTATCGAATAGATAAGGCTGGGAGTGAATTGTTACTCACCAAACCATTTTTACCACACATTAACTACATGCAAAACATGATAGCTTGCATCACCTAATACAAGGATAACACAAGCGCATAGCTCGCCCAGTTAAGTACGATTCAAAAGCCCCTGACTTACTATGCGGATTGTGTTATTAAAGTAGGTAGGAAAATACGTGCTTCACAGCACAATGCAGTTAATGAAGTGCAGATGCAACGGGAATCGAACCCGTATAGCTGGAGGGACATCCCAATTTATCACCATGCAAGCACCTATGAAAAAAGCACCCACAGAAATTTGTGAGTGCTTTTACAGATTGATTGGATTTCGAGAACTATTTCTTCTCTATCTTATTACCATCTTTGTCGTAACCATAGAATTTGCGCCCCCACGGGGTTTGTATCCATATAGCTACACCTGCAATCATTGCAAATATCAACAACAAACAAAGTAGCGGATTCATTTTTCACCTCCTTTTTTAGCGTTACCGACAAACCATATTCCCCAAACCAAAAGCATACCAGCCAAAAATAAAGCTGCCAAAGCATATAGCCCCATACTGCTTCTGTCAGAGAAAAACGAAGATATTAGCACAGTCGTAACTACATATTTGGACACATCCAACATATACCTACCAATCTCTTTAAATCTTTCGTCCATACAAATGTAAAGTTTTTATTGTTAAACATCAAATTTCACGGCGAAATTATACAAATTCGCTTGTGTTTGTGCATATCAGTTCCCCGACAAACTGAAGCACGCCACACCCTTACATATCAGTGATATATACAGGCATTCGTGATATGCAGATACGCTTCAATCCTCTTTATCCATGAAGTTTTTTACGTCTTCATAGTCTGTGCCTGATACAAACAGTATTGCAATAAAGACAAATATCATTACTATAAACATACTTTATCCTTTCTTTCAGATTATTATATATTAAAATTCAAAATCTACAATCACGCTTTTATCCCCACGACAAAAATGTTCGTTGTTCACGTCATTGAAGTCATAATACGAATAACGCTTCAAAGAACGTTCGTACTCACCTCTTACATACACTTTGCCGTTTGGGTGCAACTTGAAGAAGTCACCCACTTTTAGCTGTTTTATTGTCTTCATAGTTTTAGTATTTCGTTATTTCTATATTTTTGCCGTAATTTTCACGATACAGTCTATTTACATAGCTGAGAGAATACCACTCACAGAACGAATTTTGCTCACCATGCCTGTAAAAGCGTGTTTTTGCGCTTATTCGTACCTGTTTGTCGTATCCTTGTCTTACCTCTGTGATTATCCAGTTATCAGACGACACAATTTGCTTTAATGATGGTTTTTTCATACGCTTATTTTATTTATCCGAACATTCAAACATCATCATACAGTCGTATTTTAATTCCCACGAGTCCCTAACTTCTTTGTGAGTTCTTAAATATTTGTCCCACTCTTTGCACTCAAAGCGTGTCGTATTGGGTGGAAATGTTGCAACCACACAATTATCACTATTACGCACAAGCGTTTTATCTCCCTTTGGAAGCATCACGATTAAAGTATATTCTTTTTTCATAGTCAAATAATTTTAAATTATCAATACAGATATATTACACCCTTATAAATTTTATGTTTATTTGGTTGTGCTTCTTGTAAAACTTATATACTTATTACGCAGGTAACTCAAATTTATACATAGAAATACGTCTTTTTTGACGATAGTATCCAATACAGTTAATTATATTTTTTATTGCACTATATACATAAGCTACAAAGACAAAACCGCCAGATATTGCTAAAAAAAGCGCACAACAAAATGTAAATGTATCGTGCTCATCAATTATAAGCGAATTTATAAACATATATTCAAATAACGAGCATAGCACAAAACCAATGATAAACCCAACTTCACAACATGAAAAGAAATCTGATACATTAAACTTTGATATATCTTTCTTTAGTCCTTTCAAAAATGATAATACCACGCCCAAAATAAATAATAATTCTTTCATACGTTTTAAATTTTAAATTGTTATACAATAGAAGTGCAAGGGGAGTCGAACCCCAATGTACGAGACCATTCATACATTCCACCAAATTGTATTGCACCTAAATAACACTTCCATTTTATCCTACCTCTCACCCGGAAGTTAAGGGCTGCTGTTGGTTTTCATATTGCGGTTGTCTTTTGGGCGCACACCCTTCCCACTTAAATTAAAAACATACGCTTATAAGCGTATTAAAGTGCAATTTGCCGGGACTTCTCACCCCAATGTATAAAAGTTTGTGATGCTATAATATAATCGTACTATGTTCACACACAATACCGGAAAATTATTTTTCACTGTTACACAAACGCTTCAGTTTATACACAATAATTTTGGCAATTGCACCTAAATAACACGTGTTTGTGCATACCAACGCCCCGACACGTTGGAGTACACCACACCCGTAACACGAATGTTTGTAGTATGCAGGTAGACACAATAAGGGGTGCAATTATCCATATAGATACATTACACCCTTACACGATTAGACACAATGATTCCACGATAAATTATAGTTTGAGTTCACCACGTTCTATTTTACCCTGCAAAAGCGCATCGAATACACGCATAACAGTAAAATTTTGGTTATACTCTTTCATTACTTTTTCGTACACTTTTTTTCCGTCTTTTAAAATATATTCGTTATTTTCGTCTTTCTTTGCGACTTTTGCCGGATAAAGCATTTTTGTTTTATCTTCGTTCCAATAGCTGTCAGCCCAAAGCAATACGATATTTTTAAGCTCTATTTCCTGAAAGGACAAGCCCAAATACCCTTCAAAAGCGTCTTTGTAACCATCTTTCCAAAATGAACGAATAGTTTTAATAACGCCGGATAAACTTTTTGTTTCCTTGTTTGCTTCACGAATTGACTTTAAAGCACTTACTTTTGAGTTTACAGACTGGTTTTTAACGTTTTTTGTTGTCATAGTTGTATAATTTTAAAATGTTATTAATTAATTTATTTGCAGTGTGTTGGGGAAATTGCGCCCAAGAATAACGCTACCTTTGCAAGCTCGTTTCACACCATCAATCAGGGCGCAATACGCCTCTGATACCGCTGTTTTTATAGGACTTACATACGCGGTTAACATACCTATCCTCACCCGTCGGTTTTTAGTCGAGTTGTCACGACAGGGCATAATACACCCTGTACTCAGTACCTTTGTAAGCTTTCGATATAATTTGCCGTTATCAGTTGAAAAAGGTACATTATACCTAACACGTGTGCACATTTCGTGCCTTATAACGTGTGTTGTCGTTTCCTTAATAACGGGTTATACTGCCTCAATACATCAATGAACTATTTGCACTTTTGAAAGTTCCTTACTCTTTCGTTTGGCTGATTCAACATTTTGTTTTGTTTTCGCTTTTGTTTCGGTTATTATTTTTGTTTCGTTGTTTGTTTCCTTAACTGAACGATTCTAATATAATGCCTCAAAATAGACTTTTCCAAATTTTTCGATAACTTTTTTATTTGGTTGTTTTTCTTTTCCTTTTATAATAGGTATATAGAGACTATTTTAACATTTTAGAATTTATATTTAGTTGATTATTAGCTGTTTATGTTTGAAATGTTAAATCTTATTTTTCGCTTTTTCCTTAAAATAAGGGTTTCTATTCATTTGTAAAATCAAAAGTTATTTTCTATCGTTATTAAATAACTATGTATCAATATATTACATTTATCTATTTCAAAACATAGTTACAAAATAACCATACTATTTTTATATTTGCTTTCAATCTATTACTATAAATGAAGAAAAACCGCTTAAAAAGTCTTATTTTGATAAAAAAAGACTTTTTTATTTATTCTATTATATTGATTATCAATGCAGTAACAATTTTAAAAAGAATGAAGTGGGTACTTTGGCTGGTGCGGATTCAATATTTGTAGTAAGCCCAAATTTTCAAGTCTCGTTTTTAGTATATATTAAATCACTATAGTTACAAAATAACTATTATATATAAAGGGACATTTTTTCCGGAACCCCATTTTTCAAGTCTCGTTTTTTGGGGAGAAAAATACAACTGATATTGCCTCTCCCTCCAGCTTATCCATAAATCAATATACCTCCCTGAATCCCTTTTTATCCATCAGAATAAAAACGAGTCATTTTAAAGCCCTGTATCGCATTTTATTATCTCAATAATACAAACATACCAGCAAGCCATAGAAAGTCCGTATACGCCAAAACAAAGGCTGTTTGGGGATATTTGATAGAAGGAACTGGGAAAATGATTTTTGAACCCCGATTTTTTTTACTTATTTGTTCAGTTTTGGTGAGATTTTGGCTAAAAACTTACAAAAACCGGATTTTTAAGACATTTTGGGCTGTTATAAGAGCAAAAAATCTAACTTTGCCAGACAAAAACTTGACAACTGTGAGAACAAGCCAAGAAATAAAAGACTATCTGAAATTCGTTGTTCCGAGCGATGAAGGAAACGAGTATGCTATTATCCAGTATTGCCTTTCCAACTTTGACTTGAAGATAAAATTCAAGAAGCTGGAACCGGATGGTCATACCCCTACCGTCACATTTGAACAATTCAGAAAATGGATTGAAAGGGAATATATATCTGCCAATTCATTCATCGCTATAATTTCCGGCCCGTACTCCGGCGTAACCGGAATCATCTCATCAGTCAAAAACGATTCCCTGATACTGGGAGCAGCCCTTATGAAAACCGGGGACTTGGTTACGGATAAAATCTCAATCCCGTTCAAATCGGAAATCAGACAGGCAACCGAAGAGGAACAAGAAAACATCCTCCATTCCCTTTCGCTTAAAGGTTTGGAGTGGAATAACGATTTTAATCGTGTTACAGAGCGTTTCGTTCCTCGTGAGTGCAATTATATTAGATTCAGGTCAAAAGTCTCTAAAAAGGGTGGAATCGGCGTTTTTCGAGCATTCTCTGAGGACGGGTGTGTTATCATGTATTGTGTCAAGCTGGAAAACGAACCGATGAGACATTCTTTAAAGGACAATATCGGAAGGCAGGAAGAATACGACTTCTTTGTGGCCACGGAGATAGAGAGGAAAAATTTCAAGATAGAACTGGCAAAATCCGGAAAGGCTTGGAACGGATACCTCAAACGAATCGAACCAATTGACTTCAGAGTCAACAAAGGCGAATATTACTATTTCATCAACGATAAGTTTTCCCCCTCCAGGGCACAGGATTCTTACAGTACACAAGACAAGCTGAAGTTCAACAGCGGAAATTATTTCAGGTCGCTGGAAGAAATCGAAGAAATGATCGACCTTATAAGCGAATTTAGAAAGGAACAGCTTGCGAGACCGAGAAAGAAGGATTAGGAGAACTGAGAAGGGGAATTGCAACATAACCCCTTGACTGAATCTCAAAACTTCAAATCGGACAAAAGGCCGGGGTGTGAGAGCTTTGTTTCTCCACCCCTTACTTTTCCGGCAGATTCCTTACCTGTACCTTCCCTTTCTGCTTGTGGTCGTATTTGTCCAGATAAACCCATATTCCCCGGAATGGCTCGAATCCGCTGCCGTAAAGCTTGTAGCGGTCTATAATCACGTCCAATAGCTGAGAGATAGTATCCCAGTCCTCCATGTCACCGTTCTTGTATCCCATATCGGAAAGGAGTTTTGGTATTATCTCTATGGCTTGGCAATCCCGGTTCTCTCCTATCGAAATTCTGGGAAATCTATATCTCTCCAGTTTCTTGTAAAAGGGATTCTCTTGTTTTCGGGCATTTTCAGCCTCTTCTCGGAACTTTAATTGAATTTCGATCATCTTACCGCCATCACTGCAAATCGTCTCACCACGGGCTTTATTTTGGCTTCTAAACCAGAGTTTCGTTTCTTTGTCCATCTGAAGTTCCGGAAACATGAAAGAAAGAAGCTGGGGATTGTCGTATTGCACCCTTCCTATCCTCAGAAGTTCCAAATCTCTCATGTACTCCACTACGAACTGGCGCATCTCATCCAATGTCACTTTTTCATCGACTGGAAAAGACTCTCTGAAATCCTCCTTTATCATCTCTATCTTTTCATCGTCTGAGAGTGAGATTAGGCTTTCATCGTAATTTTCGGAAACTGGGAGTGACATGAACTCTTCCCTTATCTCTTCCTCGGTTTTCTCTTTCCATTCCGAATAGTGGATTCCTACCCTGCATCCTCTGCTTTCAAAATACGGAAACAGATCTTCTATTTCCAATCTGGAGAGTTCTTCATCGTGTGAGAAATAATCTTCTTTCAATTCACTGAAGGTTTTCTTCAATTCCATCCATTTAGGGGTATCTCCTTCAGGGTACTCTTCCATCATGTCCCGGATAAGCATGTCGATGAATTTTTGATTAGGGCTGGGAGTTTGGGGAACCTCGGATTGAATCGTTTCTTCTTCCTCTTTTTTGAAGCTGGGGATTGAGGGAGCGTCCGAATCCTTTTCTTCTATTTTTTCAAAGCTGGGAGTGAAGGGGCTGCTTGAATCTTTTCCTTCAAAGCTGGGTGTTTGGGCTTGAACCTCGAATTGAAGTTTTTTGGTTTCTCCTTCCCCCACACCCCTATCCTTATCCTTTGTAAAAAAGCTTACTTCGTAACCTTTTTTATTAAGCTTTTTAATATCTTCTTTTATCTCTTTATTTAACTCTTTAAACTCTTCTTTAAAATATTCTTTTAAGCTTATTATAATATTATTATATATATATTCTATACTACTGTCACTTTTTGACAGGGGTATGTCATTTTTGACATGGTTCCCTGATACAACCATGTCATTTTTGATATGGGTTAGCGCATTTTTTAACATAACCATGTCATTTTCTGACAGGGTTGGAGTGCTATTTTCGTCCAGTTTCTCATTTATTTTAGAAACCATGTCAAAAATGGATAGGGTCTTGCTGTAAATTTCTCGAACCATGTCATTTTTTGCTATGGTTTCTGCATTTTCACCCAAAACCATATCACTTTTTGACATACCCCTGTCATTTTCTGCTATGGTTTCTACTCTAACCATGTCATTTTTGACAGGGTTCTCTAAAATCATAGCATTTTCTGACAGGGTTACATCGCCAGTATTAACCATGTCATTTTTGAACATGGTTTTGCGTTTTCTGGTTGTTTTCAGAGTCTCTATTTGTTCTTTAGAAATACTCATAATGGAATTGGAGCCGGAGAAAAACGATGTGCAAAAAGAAGTCAATGCTTCTCTGTTATTTGTAGAATCCAATAGTTCCAACATTCGATTATAAGCATCGGTATTTAAGCTGTACTTCTTCTTCTCTCCAGCTTTTTCATGGTGAGAAGAAACAAGCCCAATAGCCTTCATACGCTCGGCACACTTCACAAACGTAGCATTAGACACTCCGGTGTGTTTTTGAAAATAAGCCCTACTCCATGCGGAATCACACCCTACATTCTTATAATATTCCTGATCCAACAACAAAACCAGAAAAGCGACCTCAGTTGCACTTAACATGCAACCGAGGTTTGGATGAATCTTTACGAATCTTGTATTGTTCATGGTTCCCATTATGCTTTATGCGTTTTTGATTTTATCATTCACATAAAAACACACGACCTTTTTGTTGACCATCGGGCGATAGGTTGTATACCCCAGCGATTTGGCATATCTTCCGACTGCGGTCTTACTGGGGATTTTAGTTGTATTCTCTACCATGTGTTGTTCCATTTCCTCGAAAGTCATTCTTCGTTTCAGTTCCATATTATACGATTTTAAATTATGTTGTTTATAAAAGATTAGTAGTGTTCATTTCAGTTGGTTTACGAATGAGATGGAAAATTTCATCATTAACATTCTTTACACATTCGCCTTGTCCAGTTCAGCAATCTGCTTCTGTATCTCGTTCATATTATCCTGAATGATCTTACAGCTCTCGTATTGCTCATGTTCCTTTGCATACTCCAGTACGAAAGAAAGCATCATATACGAGTTGTGCAGGCTTCTTCTTTCAGCACATCTGGATTGGTATATGAGATACTTCGTATGGCTTACAAGATTTTTTATACGCTTGTCATAAATACTTGTTCTTATATACAGGAAAATCATCAATAAAGCACAACAAGCGATGGTTCCGATAAATATTAATTCATTCATTGTTTGTTATTGTTTTGGTTATTGTTCGCAAGGCGGTATATCGCCGTTCCTTCGACATTCTTTACATAGTTCTTTCATGGAACACTGGGAACATTTGTCTTGCTCTTTTATTTTCAGTAAATGCCTTATTACTAATAACGTTATTACTATAAATAATAAATATGTCATTTCGGTTCTGGGTCAACAAAGAGTTTGTTTCTTATCATTTAAATACTGTTTGTCAAAATGATTGTGTTTAATCAACCAACCAATCATTAAAACACAACACTCTATCGGATCGTCTTCCGTGTGTGTGCCAACCCGACAATCGGCGGTGTGCCTTCTTATTGAAAGAATATATCCTTGTTCTACCTTTATTAGTTCCGGATGATGCGGCTTGAATCCGATTTGTAGATCTGGAATCTCGGTTGGTAATAATTCCAATAACCTCGATAAACTCCATGCAGGAACATCCTTTCCCCAAAGCCTGTCAAAGACTTCTTCTCCGGTTTCCCCGTGCTTTGCTAATTTGGCAATACGCTCTTTTGTCCAAAACTTGCCTCTCTGTGTGGGCGGCTTGGTTTCCAGTTCCCACTCTAAAGCAGGAACTCTACTCTTTGTGTGATGATATACCATATCTGCCGTTTCCAGCTTCAATCCTAAAGCGAGCAGCCTTTCCGACTGCTCACGTGTTGTACATATTCTTGATTTAAATTCCATATTGCTTAATCGTAATTATAATTATCAAATTCGTTATCTCTCAGTTCCTTTTCTTTCATGGCCTTCATTTTATCGTGCCAAATGGCAAGCATGGCTATTGCATTCCAAGCCATGTGTGCGAGTGCTGGCAGCTGTGATTCTTCGTCAAATTCCTCTCCATTATCGAACGCCACCAAATGCCGCAATAATGCAGCCTTGTAGCGTTCCATTCCATCAGGAAGGTTTCTCCATGAGTTTGGGGCGTACTTCTTTGCTCCGAAGGTGTAAACCTTTACTACATCTTCCAAATCTGAAAGCGGAAGTAATTCCCACATTGGCTTGTTGTCTTTCCGGTCATCCTTGAAGGATTTTGGGTGTGTTTTTACAACCTCTTTAAAATTATTCTTCATTTACAATCCTCTGTTTCAATATCCTCATTATATTTTTTTATTTTCTCTCTTAGAATTTTGTCATACTCTTTTACTCCGTCTTTAACTCCATTCCTGTAACCTTTATCGTAAGCTGACCAATTAGACAGCATCAATGCAACGATAAAGAATAGGGCTGAAAGCACATTTCTCCAACCTGCCATTGTTATTCTGAACGGATTAAACAAAACTTCAAGATGTCCGATACATAGTAGGAGAAAAAGCAGTGAAATTATAAGGATTACTTCTTTCATGATTCTTCCTCCAGTTTTTTTAGTTCTTCTTCTAATCGTTCTTTTAATGATTCCTCGCCATCGTCACCACTCAGCAGCCAATCAATGCGGTTAGCGTAGATGGCTGCTTTGCGCAACAATTTGACTGCTTCACGGAATATCTGAATGGTTTCCTCTGTGTATTCAGGATAATATTCGTCATCTTCGTATTCCTGATATTTGGTTTCCCTGACTTCAATCGTCTCTTCATCTTCCATGAACTCAGCAATGCGTCTCTCGTTTTTCTCATATTCACGAATAAACTTGTATGCCTTGCTTTTCTTGAAGTGAGCGACTGCTTCATCATAGGTCTTGAAGCCTTTGTAAATACCTAC
>OIEL01000286.1_pt1 | contig 33314 bp, 28 predicted proteins | sample 1581731 | NCBI WGS metagenome assembly OIEL01 (sample SAMN01760977, study PRJEB22395) | human gut metagenome | reverse complement strand
AGGTTCTGTCTGCGGATGAACTGGAAGATCAGGCTCCACGCTCCTACTACAAGGCAGATGGCAAGATTCGTGAAATTGAGCGAGATGTTGCCAAACGCTGGAAGAACGGAAATATTCGCGTGGCCTGTATCGGTTTTGAAAACCAGACCGCTTCTGATCCCAATATGCCGCTCCGTGTCATGGGCTATGATGGCGCAGAATATCGGACGCAACTGCTCAACGACAGCGAAAATCTCTATCCTGTTGTGACGCTGGTGCTCTACTTCGGCCATGATAAACCGTGGAATGGGCCGCTTTCCCTGAAGGAACGGTTGAACATTCCCAAGGAGTTTGAGCCGTATGTCAACGACTATAAGATCAACCTGTTCCAGATTGCCTATCTGACCCATGAGCAAGTGGAGCTTTTCCAGAGTGATTTTAAGGTTGTTGCAGACTACTTTGTACAGAAGCGGGAAAACGGCGACTACATCCCGAGTTCGCAGGATCTGACCCACGTGCAGGAAACGCTTCAACTGCTGAGTATTATGACGAATGATAATCGGTTTGAGGAAGCGTACAATACAAATACCGATGGCCAGAAAGGAGGCCCACGCAATATGTGTGATGTGCTTGATAAAGTGGAAAGCAGAGGCATTGAAAAAGGCATTGTAAAAGGCGTTGCGAAAGGTAAGGCTGAGGGTGAAATTGAAGGCAAAAATCAAATGGCTCTCCTTGTCAAGAAACTCCTCGATCAAGGCCGTATTGATGATGTCAAGCGGGCTTCTGAAGATGAAGTGTACCGCGATCAGTTGATAAAAGAATTTGGCATTCGATAAGACCGGAGGCCCACGCAATATGTGTGATGTGCTTGATAAAGTGGAAAATCGTGGAAAGGCTGAAGGCGCAAATAGCGTAGCTCTGCTCATGAAGAAGCTCTTCAATCAAAACCGCATTGAGGATGCAAAACGGGCTTCTGAAGATAAGGAGTACCGCACTCGGCTGATGAAAGAGTTGGGCATCAGCTAAAAAATTCATATGTACAACTGGGGGAGCGTCTTCGGATGCTCTCCCTTTACTTTTGCAGGGCAGTCCGTGTGGATTGTCCTGCTTCTTTATATAAGGAGAAGACAGATTATCGACCGCCAACTCCGCAACATCAAGGCTGAATACCCGTCTGCCTACATTGTACAGGAAGCCTACACCGGCACATCCATTTTTCGCCCGGAATGGCTGAAGCTCTACCGGGTTCTGAAAGCAGGAGATACGGTGGTGTTCGATTCGGTGTCCCGGATGTCCAGAAATGCAGAAGAAGGTTTTGCTCTGTACGAAGACCTCTACCACAAGGGTATCCGACTGGTGTTCTTGAGAGAGCACCACATCGACACCGAAACCTACAAAAAAGCCCTGTCCGGCAGCATCGCCATGACAGGGACGAATGTGGATTTCATCTTGAAGGGCATCAATGAATATCTGATGGCGTTGGCCAAGGAGCAGATCAAGCTGGCCTTTGATCAATCCGAAAAAGAAGTTGCCGACTTGCACCAGCGCACCCGTGAGGGGCTTGTGACAGCGAAGCTGAACGGAAAGCAGATCGGCCGGAAAAAGGGTACTGGATTTGAAACGAAAAAATCCAGAGAAGCCAAGCAGATCATCCGCACCCACTGCAAGACCTTTGGCGGCACACTTGACGATGCCGAGTGCATGAAACTCACAGGTCTTGCCCGGAATACCTATTATAAATATAAGCGTCAGATTCGGGAGGACGCTGAAATGAAGGATTGACTTCTATGTAGAAGAAGTGCTGCAAAAGCGGACAGAAGGAACACGGTACATTCAAAATGAGAATGCCGTGTTCCTTTTTTGTGGCTTGTGTAGGATGGACAACCATACCGTCCAGCCAAATCTGTATAATGAGGGCAGAAAAGTGACGGAATCATAAGACAGAAGGAGAAGAGCGTATGAAAAAATTTTTGATGGTACTGTTGAGCATTGCATTTGTGCTGAATCTTACAATTGTGATTGGGCTGATTGGCGGATATGGTTCGCCACGCCGGGCGCTTTACACAATCACAGACGAGCTGATGAACAGTGCATATCGCTTCAAAAGAGGTTGGCAATTTAAGAATAGTCTACCTTGACTTTTTAGAAGATGGACAGGCAGTCTGTCCATCTTTTTTTGTATACTGGGGTTGTGCAAAAGAGACAAAAATTTTTTTGTAATTCCGTGAAACGACAAAACTTCACACAAAGAATTGCAGCGATAGTTGTGTTGTGTTACAATGAGCAAAGAAGGAGAATGAACTGTGCGTAATAGTAGATTGGACCGTATACTCTATATCCAACAGGTGCTGGTACAGGGCGGTGTGCTGAACAAACAGCAAACGGCTGATCGTTTCGGTGTCAGTGAGAAAACCATCCAGCGCGACCTTGACACCCTGCGCAATCATTTTGCAGACAGCGAGCCGCGCCGGGAGATCTTATACAACTCCGCAAAGGGCGGCTATCTGCTGGATGATACGCTTTCACGCTTCCTCACCAGCAGCGAGATTCTGGCAGTGTGCAAGATCCTGCTGGAGAGCCGCTCCATGGTCAAGGAGGAGATGTTCCCCATTCTGGACAAGCTGGTGCAGGTGTGCACCCCGCTGGATCGATTGAATCAGGTCAAAGATCTCATCAGCAACGAACGCTTCCATTACGTTGAGCCACAGCATGGCCGGAAATTTATTGAAAGCCTGTGGGAGATCGGTACGGCAGTAGAAAATCACAATGTTATGGAAATTACCTACTGCCGCACCCATGACAGCGAGACCCGTGTGCGCACCATTGAGCCGGTGGGAATCCTGTTCAGCGAGTATTATTTCTATCTGGCAGCGTTCATCGAGGGCATCGACAAGGATAAGCATTTCCAGAACCCGCAGGATAACTCCCCCACCATTTACCGCATCGACCGCATCCAGAACTATAAGACCCTCGACCGAAACTTTGCCCAGCGGTATACCGACCGCTTTCAGGAGGGCGAGATGCGCAAGCGCATCCAGTTCATGTACGGCGGCGAGTTGCAGACCATCCGGTTCGAGTATACCGGACCGAGTTTGGAATCCGTGCTTGACCGACTGCCCACTGCAAAGGTTTTGCAGGTAACGGAAAAGGGTTGGCTCATAGAGGCTGAGGTATTTGGCACAGGAATCCAGATGTGGGTGAGGAGTCAGGGGGACTATGTAAAGGTACTTTAAGAATGGAAAAGAGTGAGAATATGAAATTGGATCGCCTTTCTGTGGCACAGATGCTTCAGGAACACCCAATAAAAAACGAGCAGGAAGGATACCGGCAGCGATACCTTTGGGTATTGGACTATGTGGTTCGTAAGTATTCTACAGAAGATGATTGGGCCAATGCAGCTTTAACGCTGTATCGTTCGGTATTGCTGGATGGAAAAGAACCTGAACATACCGAAAGAGGACTGCCGAAGAACCTGAAGGTGGCGACTGCAACTAAATTCCGTGCATTCAAGTTTTTTTCTTACCGGTATTGCCTGCTGGCAGATTGCATTTTTATAGCAGCATTTTCGGACAGGGAAAAGGGCAAAAAGATCTTTGCGGAGCTGGAAGCGTTGTGCCAGAAGCGATATCGCAAAAAGCTGCGAGAAGTTTTTGAATTTTTGTATGGAGCAGAAAATTCGTTGAAAGGTATCAGTCAACTTGAATACTTCCGAGACTGCTGGACGAAAAACAGGGCATTTCAGCAGCAGGTTCCGATAAAAGTTTTGATCACCGCAACGATGAGTGCCGGAAAATCTACCCTTCTGAATGCGCTTGCAGGCAAAAAAGTAAACAAAACGCGGAACGAAGCCTGCACTGCAAAGATCCATTCTATTTTTAATAAACCGTATGAGGATGGATTCAGCTATGAATGGGATGGCGCCTTGAATCTGAATGCCGGTCTGGAAGACCTGATGGATGACAGCGTGGACAACCAGACGGAATATGTTTCTGTTGGTACGTTTTTCCGTTCATGTTTTCCAGAAACACGCCGGGTGTGGCTGATTGATACGCCGGGTGTGAATTCTGCGGATAACGTAGAACATAAAATAATCACAGAAAAATTAATCCGGGAAACAGACCCGGACATGGTGATTTGTGTGCTGAATGGACAGGCAATCGGAACGGACGATGAGAGAAAGCATCTACTCTTCCTTAAGGAGCAGTGCAGATGCCGGATCCTGTTTGTAATCAACAAAGTAGATTCCTACCGTAAAAATGAAGACTCAATCCGGCAAACACTGGAAACTACCCGGAAGGAATTGGAAAAGGTTGGGTTCCAATCTCCCTGTGTGGTGCCGGTATCTGCATATGCGGCTTTTCTGGCCAAGCAGGCCTATTGGGGAGAGCCGATGGAGGAAGAAGAAGCGGACGACATGGAACGTCTGGCACATAAGCTGAAACGTGATGCATTCCGGTTGGATGTCCTTTATCCGAAAGAGAGCGCAGGGTCTGACTTGCCTGCTGATTGCAGTGAGGCAGAGCAGCTGATGCTGCATTCCGGCATTTTGAATTTGGAAAATATGATTTATCATATAAAGGAGCAGTAAAATGAGAAAAATCTATCTTGAGTACAATCCTTACAAGGTCGAAACAAAAATTCTTGTGGATGACGTGACACCCAAGCGCAACAGCCGTCTACAGGTAAAGGATCGCCGTTTGCAGGAGTGGATCGAGGATATGCCGGAGATCCTGAAGGAGGAGTGCCGCGATACGGAGTATCAGCTCACATTTCATGGTACGAACCCGGACTATGAAGATGTGGAGGCAATGGCAACTGATGCAGAAAAAATCGGCCTTCACATTTCGTTGGAGCACTTGCCGGCAAGGGAAGTGGCGGATAAGGAGGCTAGCATTGACAGGATCTTTCAGGAGATTCAGAACGGTCCCTTTGAAGAACTGAAAACGCCGGATATCAAGCACGCATTCACACTGGCCAAAAGCAGCGACTTTGAGGTGAGCGTGGTAGCGACCATGAGTTCCGGCAAATCTACATTGATCAATGCGCTGCTGGGGCAGAAATTAATGCCGGCTAAGAATGATGCGTGTACAGCTAAAATCACGGAAATTCATGATAATGACCAGCCCTGCTTCTCGGCAGAGGCTTACGATAAAGCCGGTCAACTGCTCGGACGTTATGAGAACCTTACGCTGGGCGTAATGAACGAACTGAACAAGAAGGAAAGTAAGGCGTTCAGAGTGCGCGCGAAGGGAAATATCCCCTTTGTACCGGCTGATGATGTATCGCTGGTATTGATCGATACGCCGGGTCCCAACAATGCCTGCGACCCTTCCCACCGAATCGCAACCAGAAGAATGCTTTCGGAATCTTCCAAGGCATTGGTACTGTATGTCATGAATGCAACGCAGCTTGGCATAGATGACGACAACAGCCTGCTGAGTGAAGTGGCTGAGAGTATGAAAACGGGCGGTAAACAGTCGCGTGATCGATTTATTTTTGTGGTGAACAAGCTGGATGAATTCAAAAAGGGAGAGGACAGTGTTCTTTCTGCACTGAAAAAAGCACAAACCATTTTGAAGAACCACGGTATCGAGAACCCCAATATTTATCTGGTATCGGCATTAACAGCGTTGGATATCCGCACGTTGCTGGCAGATCCAAATGTGGATGAAGACGACGAGGATGTCTACGCTGCCATAGGAAGAGTGAGAAAATTCAATAAACGGGAGGACATGCATTTTGAAACGATAGCACCGCTTACACCCTCCGTCCGCGATCAGATCGAGCAGAAATTGGCTGCGGCAAAAGAAGCCAAGGACGCTAAGGGCGAAGCGCTGATCCATTGCGGAATCCCCTCGGTGGAAGCTGCGATCCGTATGTATGTGCAGAAATACGCCAAGACGGCAAAGATCAAGAACATTGTGGATACCTTTACCGCAAACCTGGAAAGTGCTCATGCCATGGAAAAGGTCAAGCAGGAAATCGTGGAGCAGAGCGACCGGGCGGAAGAGTACAAACAGCAGATCGAGCAGATCAAGCAGAAGCTGGAAGATGGTGAGACTGCGAAAGCGTTCAAGCAGAAGGTGCAGGCAATCAACTACGATCAGGAGATCCAGCGCGAAGCAAACCGTACAGTTGAGGAGGCACAGAAACGAATTACAACGGAACTGACAGAGGGCGAAGAAAAACTCAGCCCGGAACAGGCAGAACAACTTTGCACAGAGTTTGCTCAGTTCGCTGAGAACCTGCAGGAGGATATGCAGGTAAAACTGGAAAACCTGATCGAGAACCATGTGAAGAAAAATGCCGGAAAGCTGCTGGAAGAATACCGCAAAAGGCTCTCGGATCTGGCAGAAGATCTGGAAGTGGGCAGCGTAAACATTGCGCCGATCAGCCTGATGTCCGGTGCAATCAATTCCAATGTGTCGGAGTTGATCACGCAGCTGTCTCAGACAGAACAGGTCAAAGTGGACGAAGAGTGGGTGGAAAATACCAGCAAGCGGTGGTATAAGCCGTGGACCTGGCTCCAGAAAAAAGGCCACTGGAGGGATGTGATGGAAGACCGGACTTTCATTGATAAAAACCAGTTGGCACAGCAGTTCTTTGCGCCCATTGAGGAAAACCTGTTCATGAACCGTGAAAATGCGATTCGGTTTGCCCAGCAGCAGACCCGGGAAGTAAAACGACAGTTCTCACTGAAATTTGATGAGTTGGACCGTCTTTTGCGGGCAAAGATGGACGAACTGAATGAATGCGTTGACGATAAGAAAAATGCTGAAAAGCGCTTGAAGGAATCGCAGGAAAAGCAGGCATGGCTGGAGGATGTCCAGAACCAGCTGAATGCGATCCTGGATATCTGAGGAGGTGGAAAAATGCTTTCTCCGAAATTTAAAGAGGCGGTAAAAAGCCGTAATGTTCTCCGTACAAGAATCATGATCAAAGACGCTTTTGTGACAGACCCGAGCTGTGCACTGGTGGACGAGATGCTCCAGTATGCGAAAGATAATGGACTTAAACTCATGGAACCTTATGATGGCGGTGCTATGAAAAGATTTTCCAGTGAATGGAATCGTGCTGCACTGAACGATGAACTTGCAAAACTGATGAATAATTTCTCAGAAAATCGAATCCGAAATTTGCGTTCGATGACAAAAACAGTACTTGGCGCACAGGGAAACAAAAACGGTAAGACGATAATCAAGTGGAAGGCCTCTGACGATTCAATTGGCGAAGCACTTGCCACTATGAGAACTGAAGGCGACAATATCAAAGAGGTGCTTGAGCACACCGAAGCAGCAGGAAGGAAATGGACTAAGAAAGATGTGGATGACATGGAAAAGGCGGCTAACCGTATTTTGAATGCAGTCAGACAGTATAAAGACAATCTGCCGACAAAAAGGTGAGAGCTATGAAATTTACGAAAGAGTTTACAGATGCTGTTGAACAGAAAAATCGGCTGAGGGTCCGCATTATGCTCAAGGATGCGTTTCTGCTGGACAAAACCGGCGATACGTTTGATAAAATGGAGCAGTATGCCGCAGAGCGCGTGCCGGAACTGTATGAAGCACATGATGAAGAGACCTTGCTAAACCAGCCGGAGCAGTGGACAGCTAATTATTTCAATGAACAGATGACAAAGCTCGTCGGCAATTTTTCACGGGAACGGGTGGCGCTGCTAAAAAAGATGGCAGCGGCACTGTTTGGAGAAAAGGCGGAAACTGCTGCACCGACAGAACGGACGGAAACGTCCGCACCGGAGCGGGGCAAGCTGTCCGGCGGTATTTGGGTGGCAGCTGGTGTGGTACTTGTGGTGATTATGCTCCTTGTGGCTGCGTTTTTCCTGAAGAACGGAGGTTGTGCAAATGGATGAAGGAAACCGGAATACTGCGGCTTTGCAGAATGTCGGCGAAAAAAGCATTACGATGCAAAAGCTGAACCGTGACTATCAGACGGCCTTATGTGCAGTGGATGACATGATCCTGAAGAATTATGTCACAGACCTGTCGCAGATGGAGATCGTGCCGCTGGATAAGGAAGCACTCAAAAATAATATCCGGGATAATGTGGACTTTTTTAAGATCACCGAAATGGTCTACGAAAAAGAGGAAGAAGCTGTACATAAGTTTGCCAGTGTGTTCAATACGCTAGCGCTGACCGAAAGCGCTGTGTATGTGATCATCAACAGCGACGGCGTAAAAACAGATTTTTACATGGGCGTCCGTGCATCGGACGAAGAACGAACGACCAGTTCTTTGAAGAATCTGGTGGAAAAAACACTCAAGGGACAGTTCCCCGGGGTGAAAACACGGGATTATGACACCTTGGATGAAGTGCAGGAAGTTCTGGGACGGATCAAGACAAATAGCATTGCGGCAGTCACCTGTGTGGCCAATAATAAACTCCAGCAGGAGCATACGAATGCTAACTTTGTACAGGGACTGGAAAAACTGGTGCTCTCCATGCAGGGCGAAAAATATACAGGGATCATCATGGCGAACGGCACTACGCAGGCGCAGCTTCGCGAACTGCGCCGCGGGTACGAGACCGTATACAGCCAGCTTTCCTCCTTTGCAAGCACACAGGTGAATTATACCCAGAACCGGGCGCAAAGCTATACACTTTCCAACACCAGCGGAACCAGCCATACGGAAGGAAAATCAAAATCCACCTCGGAAAGCGAAAGTACCTCGTCCGGCACATCTCACAGCGTTTCGCAGGAGAATGCAGCGGCTAAAGCAGTTAAGGGCGTAGCAGCAGCGGCTACACTCGTCGGAGCCGCGCTGGCACCATTTACAGGCGGAGCCAGTATGGCGGTAGGCGGTATTGTTTCCGGTGCAGTCGGAATGGCGGGCTCGTTTATCTCTCGCAGCGAAAGCAATGGCACATCGCAGTCGGAAACCAATTCCAAGACCTACAGCTCCAGCAAAAACTGGTCGGATAGCAGCAACCAAAGCACAACGGAAGCAAACGGCACCACGAACAGCAGCGGCGAGGGCATGACGGTTACCATGCATAACAAAACTGTGGAAGATATGCTGGAACGCATTAACAAGCAGCTGAAACGCATGGATGAATTTGAAAGCCTAGGCATGTTTGAGTGTGCAGCGTACTTTACCTCAGAGGATCAGTATGCGGCAGAAATGGCGGCAGCTACCTATAAAGCATTGATGCGCGGCGAAAATTCTGGCGTGGAGGTGGCTGCGATCAACCTGTGGGGACAGGGACAGCAGCAGACAGAACAGGTAGGGCAATATGTTGCCAACTTTATCCACCCAGTATTTTGGTATAACGGCCCGGCTGGCCGCTTGCAGGTGACCCCCTGCTCACTGGTCAGCGGCAACGAACTGGCGATCCACATGGGGCTGCCTCGGCGGTCGGTGTGCGGACTTCCGGTGGTAGAGCACGCAGATTTTGGCAAGGAAGTGGTCTCCTATAACCAGAAGGAGGAAGGCGCAGAACTTCTGCTAGGCAAGATTTTCAATATGGGCAGTGTCTGCAAAAATACAGTACGGCTCAACCGCAATAGTCTGGCGATGCACACCTTTGTAACCGGCTCTACAGGTTCCGGCAAGAGTAATACCGTGTATGAAATACTCAGCCAGCTGGATGCCGGCGGCGTAAATTTTATGGTCGTGGAACCGGCCAAGGGCGAGTACAAGAATGTGTTTGGTAACCGTTCGGATGTTCATGTATATGGCACAAACCCGAAGATCACAGAACTGCTGCGGATCAATCCGTTCCGCTTCCCGGATGGCATCCATGTACTGGAGCACATCGACCGTCTGATCGAGATCTTCAATGTCTGCTGGCCGATGTATGCGGCAATGCCCGCGGTTCTCAAGGACGCCATGCTGCAGGCCTATGAAGTATGCGGATGGGATTTGCAAACCTCAGAGAATGAATACAGTGAAGAACTGTTCCCGACCTTTCAAGACTTGCTGACGGAATTGGTGGATGTGATCAATCGTTCTGCCTACGATCAGGAAGTCAAGAGCAACTATCGTGGTTCATTGGAGACCCGTGTTCGGTCACTGGCAAATGGACTGAACGGACAGATCTTCTCGGCAAATGAAATTCCGGAGAAGATCCTGTTTGATGAAAATGTTATTATAGATTTGAGCCGGGTCGGTTCGGCAGAATCTAAAGCGCTGATCATGGGCATCCTTATTATGCGGCTGAATGAATATCGGATGACTTCCTGCACGGAAATGAACGCTCCGCTGCGTCATGTTACGGTACTGGAAGAAGCACACAACATTCTGCGCCGGACTTCTACAGAGCAATCAGAAGAGGGCTCTAATGTGGCGGGAAAATCGGTGGAGATGATCGCAAACTCTATTGCAGAAATGCGCACTTACGGCGAGGGTTTCATTATTGCAGACCAGTCTCCGAGTGCGGTTGATATTTCGGCGATCCGCAACACCAATACGAAGATCATCATGCGTCTGCCGGACGAGCAGGATCGTCAGCTGGCCGGTAAGGCTGCTGCGTTGAAGGAAAATCAGCTGGATGAAATTGCACGTTTGCCCAAAGGTGTGGCAGTTGTATATCAAAATGATTGGGTTGAGCCGGTGTTGTGCAAGATTGGAAAGTTCGATGGTGAAGAAAAGCCGTATGTGCACAAACGGACATTCGATAATATCAAGACTGCATCGGGTGAAAAGCTCTTGCTGCAAAATCTTTTGAAAAAAGAAGAAGGAGAATCGTTGGAGCTAAATATACAGCAGCTGAGGCAAATTTTGCTGCGGTTGCCAGTTCCAACAAAAACAAAAATCGCAGCGTTAAAAGCACTGCAGAAGAATGGCCGGTGTACGCAAAAGGATATTCAAGCTGTAGTGTATGATTTGGTCTGCACATCTGTAGTGGAAAAAGAGTTGGACAACGTAGAATCCATTGAAGAATGGCGTGATGTGATCATCTATTCTGGAAATGTGGAATTGTCGGATTTGAGCCGCAATGTGCAGAACCAGATAGGAGAATTGATCTTACGCGAGCAGATAGAACGTTTTGGCCGTCCTGAAACATACCTGACTCAGTGGCAGGATTTCTGCAAAAGGAAGGTGCTGTAATGAGCAATTATTTCAAGGAAGTTGCAGAGGCAAACGAAACCTCTGAGACGGAAAAGAAGAAGACCAGTACTGCATTTGAAAATGATAAAAAAGCAGATGCGAAGGAAGTAAAACGCATTCATACAATCAATGAGCAGTACGAAGGAAAAACCTACCCCGGAACGAATGTGGAATACAAGCGTGTCCGTATTCAGTATCACGGTGAAAAAATTGAGGGGGTATTTCCTCAATTTGAAGGAAAAGACAGAGAGGTGCTACCAAGAAAACTATACGAGGCATCTGACGATCAACAATTTTCGTATTGCACAAGAGCATTGGCGAAAAAAATTGAACAAGACCCATCACTTGCTAAGCAATTTACGCCTCGTCAGCTGGAACAAATCAAGAACGGCGAACCTAGGATATCCGGTTTGACATGGCACCATACAGAGCATCCTGGACAGATGCAGTTGATAGACTCAGATGTACATAGTAAATGCCGCCATACCGGTGGCCGGAGCGTCTGGGGCGGCGGCTCAGAGTGCAGATAAGGAGCGTGTGATAAATGGAAAATGCATGGAAATATAAGATTGATTTAAAAGACCCGCAGGCATTTGCAAAGGTGGAAACGCTGCGAGAAATTCGTATTCCCAAAGAATTAAGGCAGTTTATTGAAGAGCATAATGCAGCAACACCGTCGAACTATCATTTTATGGTGGGCTCGACAGAACGTGTGTTTGGTGCCGTGCTCTCATATGATGAGTCGGAAACAGAAGCGGATCGTGTGTATCCGGCATTGGATGCAATCAAAAATAAGAAACTGATTCCATTTGCAATCGATCCGTTTGGCAATTATATTTGTTACGCGCTGGATAAGAATGAGGTTGTTTTCTGGGATCATGAGACAGAGGATGTAACCTCTACAGGAAAAAATCTGAAGCAATTCATCGAGAACCTGTACTAAAAAGTTAAAAAGAGAGTCTCTTAAAAGTCTACTGCACTTTTAGGACATTACAAACGGTTCAAATTGCACATACAATACAAGTATCACTTCACAAAACGGAGGGGACTTGTATTATGGTGGACTACGCCGACATCGGAAAACGCATCCGTGCCTGCCGCCTTGCAAAGGGCATGACGCAGGAACAGCTGGCCAATGAGGTCGGCGTGGTGGTCACGCACATCAGCCATATCGAAACAGGCAACTCCGTGCCCAGCCTGAAAACGCTGATCGACATCATCAACGCACTGAACTGCTCCGCGGATGAGCTGCTGTGCATCGAGATCAAAAAAGCAAAGCCGGTGTTCGACAGCTGGATGACCGAACAGCTTGCGGATTGCTCTGCCGATGAGGCAAAGATCATCAAAGAAACGGTGGTCAACCTGAAAAAATCGCTCCGAAAAGTGTACGGAAAGTCCTCTAAATACAGATATGACTAAAACTTTAAAAAACTGAATGCCAGTTGGTAGGCATTGAGTGGTTGAAAAAGCACCCATAAAGTAAACGAACCGCCCCGGTTTCCATAGTAGGAAGCCGGGGCGGTTTTTCTGTGCAAAGCCATATAGAAAAATCCCAATGGAAGTTTGCCGGATGGACAAGATTGGTGTCCAATCAACGCTTTATAATAAAAGCATCAAAATGATTCATTGGAATCATTCCGAACGGAAAAGGCTACGCATCCATTGAGATGGGAGGAAAAAAACCATGAAAGAGCGATTTGAAATCTATGATGGCAGTGCAGAAGCTAAAAAAGCCAAAGGAAAATCCAAAAATCTGAGCGGCTTTCATCCGCTGTTTACCGCATCTGCCCGCAGAAGCATCGCGCTGGATTCCTTAAAGATCTGGCTGCTGCTGGGGTTCGTTGTGGGCGTGGTGACAGGTGTTGCAACCGGTGCCGGAGCAGTGTCGGTCCTTTTGGGACTTCTGATCGCCGCAGTGATCTATTTTGGCTTCCGGGATGATGTCTATAAAAAAGTCTATGGCCCGGAGCATGACAGAGGCCAGCTGCCTTTGCCGGAAGGAATGAGCTGGGAAGAAGCGGTAGAGCGCATCCGCCGTGGATTTGCCAACCCGGACATTGAACAGGTTACGGATACTGCGGATACCATGACCTTTTACAGCAAAAAGCGTGGCACCTATCAGCTGAAAAACACAGCCGACGGCCTGAAAATGACCATCCTGACCAAACCGTCCAAAAGCAGTAAGAAAGAATACCTGTATGCGGTTTTCAGCAGCGTTTTGCTGTCGCAGGTGATCGCCATCCTGTACCCTGAAAGAATTTCTGCAGAGCAGGTGGAAGAAGAAAAGGCAGCGGTTCGGAAGCTGTTCGGCGCACATAAGATGCCGTTGTTGATTGAGCTGGCGATTACGGCGGCGTTTGTTGCATTCGCGGCGTATGTGCTCTATACCACGCTCTATTCGGATAGTGCCCGCTCCAAAGGTATCTCGGACAGCTATCTGAATGTGTTCCCGTCGGAAGCTACCGTGGGAGAAGTGCTGGATGACTTCTTTGCGGACGGCAAATGGGACAACTACGAGCAGAACGGCGTGACCTATGTCAGCTATACTGGCATCAGGCAGAATACGCAGACCGGTGAGAAGATCGTGATTGGCATTTATTTCAAGCTGAACAGCGATAAAACCTTTGGCATCGACCGGATGACATGGAACGGCGATACCATGAATACCTTGGAACAGCTTGGCGTGATCTCAGCTCTGAACGACAGCTACCGGGAATCTCACGGCCTTGCCAGCAGCAATGCGCTGGACAGTGCATTCGATGAACTGGAAAATGCACTGGATGATGCTCTTGCGGATTCATCTTCCAGCGTCAGCATGGCAGAACCTGAGAGCGAAACGGTGAGTGTTGCAGAAAGTACGGTATACGATGAACCGGAGGAGTATACACAAAATCAGACAGAGTCTGATAGCACTGGATATGAGATCCACCAAAACAGTCTGGCTGAAGATATCTATATCTCTATTGGTGATTATACAAGTGGAAATATGACAGAAGAACAAAAAGCAGAGTTCCGGAGCTACGGAGAGAATGCTTTTTATTCGGCATGGCAAGACGCAATGTATAGCGATGTATATCGGTGCTGGGGAAGATATGGCTATCTGGTTGCATGGGAACAGTTTGGCGATTATCTGGACTTTTACGAGGGCATTTTTGGAAGTGAACGCTTGAAGGATTATGATAGTATCTATAATAATGCGCCGACTGGAATGGAAACAGATGATGAGGCCGGATATTATGTAGACGAAGTTCTTGCCCTTGCGGAGAAAAATGGTGCGGATATGATTTTTGATTAAGTGACGAGCAAGTGAATTAAAAGATCGATAGAATCGAATCCCGCTAGATTCCGGCTGCGGAGTCCAACGGGATTCTTTTTGCCCCAAACGAAGGATATGGTTTACTGACATCCTCAATTTCAAGGAGTCCAAGCTGCTCCAACTCATCCAGAAATGCCTGCTCTTGCGTGGCCAAACCTTCTGGCGATAAATCTGTTAAACTTAAACGAGATGGATCACCTGCGATCCGAGCAAGGTTCACACCAGATAACGTTATGTATCGCTTCTTAAACTCTGGATAATCTGCCAATGTGATGGTCAAACCACCATCTTTTCTTTTATAAGAGTAGCCTTTTTTCGAGGAGCCATGATACGGAATCCGATAGTATTTTCCAGCGGATACCATTTTTTGAATTGCCATAAAAACTGTGCGTTTCGCTTCGCAATCGGTATACGTTCCATTCACTTCAAACGTATGAATGGAAGGTGCTAAAAGTGGGAGCTTCTTTGCCATTGCCATAAAAACACCTCATTTTGTGATTTATCAGGATGTTATGAATCAAATAGAAATTGATCAGGAGGAACAACTACTATAAAAACGCATAGCATTCTATCTGGTGATTTATGACACTGTTATCCATAGATCGAAATCTAATAGGATGATAATAAACTGCTTTTTGGGATTTCTTATAGGGCGATTTGATCAAAGGTAGTGTATTTTCGATCTCTGCCCTTCAATTTCATTGTGACAAATGGAAAAATCATTACAGACTGCAATAAATCCAGTTTCGACATTTGGGATGGTTTTCGTCCGATCAGACAGGTCTGGTTTTCTTTATCAAGAGCCAGCGGGCATTTTGTGTCTTGTTTTGTGAGTGGAAAGAAGGTACAATAATAGCAAATGACTCACATCTGCGAGGTGATACCATGCTGAACATCTACTTTGGAGATATGCCGGAGGCTGTCTACAATACTTCGGTCTATTTCAATTACACTTATGAGGATGAATGGCTGACTTCTGACTTTGCCAAAGAGGTCATCAAGAAAATTGATAAGTCCGATGTCAAAGGCCCTCATGCGGTGGAAAGTCCGGTTCTGGGTGTCATCTCGCCGGAAAAACTGTCCGGCGGCACGAAAACACTTTTGTTGATGGCAAACGACCCGGAAAAGGTATTCAATGCCTCAACTTGCGGTGACAACTGTGCACCCTTCATTCTGAAGCTGGCGAAAAAGAAGGACTTGACCATCAACCTGCGGCACCTCATGGACTTTGGTAAGAAAAAATTCCCGGTGGATGTGAAAGTCCTGAACACCGGTGATGTGGTGCACAGCATGGAAGAACTGATGCCGATTGCATTTCAGTTTGTGTGAGGCGATAGGATGAAGGGAAAACATAAAATCGAAGTCCGAAGCGGACGGGTCGTTTTCACGATCGAACTGGAACGGAACATTACGATTCTGCGAGGGGACAGCGCCACCGGAAAAACAACGCTGGTAGAGATGCTGCAAGCATACGAGACCTACGGCAGACAGAGCGGCGTGACGGTGAGTTGTGATAAACCGTGCCGGGTGCTGTCGGGTGTCAACTGGGAATTGCAGCTGAATGCGACCCATGACAGCATCATGTTTGTGGATGAAGGCAGTACCTTTGTTTCGAGTTTGGACTTTGCCCGTGCGATTCAGCATTCGGACAACTACTATGTGCTGGTCACAAGAGAAGATTTGAGCACCCTGCCGTACAGCGTAAACGCGATTCTGGAACTAAAAAAGACCACGAGCCGCTTCAAACGGACTTATAACAAAGCGTACCCGATCTATGATTCGCTGACAGCCAGCAATGTGCAGCTGGAAGGTGTTGAAAAGCTGCTGACAGAGAATGCAAATTCCGGGTATCAGCTGTTTACAAAAATCGGTGAGAAATACGGCATTGTCTGTATCTCTGCGGCAGGAAAAGATAACATCAAACAAAAGATTCTTCTGCTGAAATCCGAGAAGGTTCTGGTAATTGCGGATGGTGCGGCGTTTGGCCCGCAGATGAACGACATTTATCGCCTGATGCAGGAGGATAGCACAAAGTTCAGCTTGTACCTGCCGGAATCGCTGGAATGGCTGCTCTTGAAAGCGGATTTGCTCGGACAGCCGGACGTTCTTGAAATTCTGGAGCATCCGGCAGATTTCATTGAGAGCAGCGAATTCTTCAGCTGGGAGCGATTCTTCACGAACTTGCTGGAACAGCGAACGAAAGACATTTCCTATATGCGGTATGACAAGGCAAAACTGCCGGAATTCTATTTGCAGGAAGAAAATTTGGAGAAAATCATTGCGGAGATGGGGTAAAACACACTGGAAATTCACAAATAACGTATCATCGTTACTCCGAACGCTCTGTAATTTTGGCACTCGCTCAGGCTGCGATTAAGTCTCCCCGGAAATAAAATCTGATAGGACAAAGAAGATAAAAGCTCTTGGCTTCTGTAATGGAGGCCAAGAGCTTTTTGCATCTTGTTTTGTAAGCGGAAAGAGGGTACAATGATAGCAGAAGTACGCACATCAATGAGGTGATACTATGCTGAACATTTTTTACGGTGATATGAAGGAAGCGGTGTACAATACGGCTTCTTATTTCAAATACGATTACGAGGAAGGCTGGATCGTTGACCCGATGGTCAAGGAAATGATTCAGGATGTGGATAAGTCTACCGTTATCGACAGTGGTGTAATTGACAGCCCGGTCTTGGGTAAAATTCCACCGATTGGTTTGTCTGGTGGCGTAAAGACACTGATTTTGGTAAAGTTTGAGCCGGAGAAAGTGTTCAATGTATCGACTTGTGGCGACAACTGTGCAAAGTGGCTGCTCAAAATTGCAGAGCAGGAGGATCGCACGGTGAATTTGCGTCACCTGATGGATTTTGGCAAAAAACCATTTACAATAAAAGTGCTGAATACGAATCAAATCGTTCACAGTATGGAAGAGCTGATTTTGGCCGCAGGTGAGTTTGTGTAAAGGGGCTGACAGAAATGAAAGGCATTCATAAAGTGGTCGTTGGCACAAAGTACCTGAAATATGAATTTGAACTGCGACGCAACTTGACCATCATTCGCGGGGATAGTGCAACGGGTAAAACGACTCTCGTAGATATGATTCGTACCCATATGAACGATGGAGAGAGTGGACCGGTCACTCTAAATTGTGATAAAAGTTGCTACGTGGTAGAAGGAAATCTTTGGAAGGGACAACTTGACAATATTCAGGACAGCATTGTTTTTATCGATGAAGGAAACGAGTTTGTCAAGACCAAAGATTTTGCGCGTGCGATTCAGCAGACGGATAACTATTATGTTATCGTGACCAGAGAGGGTTTGCCGGCCTTGCCATACAGTGTGGAAGAAGTGTATGGAATCCGAACCTCTGGAAAGTATGGGACACTGAAACAGAGTTATCATTCGTTCTATCGAATTTACCCGGATAGTACGACTGAAAATATTAAACCGGAGAAGATCTTGACAGAGGACAGCAATTCGGGGTATCAATTCTTTGATGCGGTCTGTAAAGAACAGCAAATACAGTGTGATACTGCAAACGGAAAGTCCAATGTGTTTTCCTATTTGAAGGCTCATAGGGATGAAAAAATTATGGTGATTGCAGATGGTGCAGCATTTGGTCCTGAAATGGACAGGGTGTTGCAGTTGGTGCAGACAAGAGAAAATCTGACACTCTATTTGCCAGAATCTTTTGAGTGGCTGATATTATCTTCTGGGATTCTGAAAGATGCGGAGGTCGTACAGATTTTGCAAACACCGTCTGGCTACATCGATAGTAAGGAATATTTTAGCTGGGAGCGCTACTTTACGGCACTTTTGATAGAGAAAGCGGCTGGGACATATCTGAATTATACTAAGATAACGCTGAATGAGGCCTATCTGAGGGATGGTGTGAAAAACGCGATTTTGGGACAGATGCAGAAAGTCGAATTGAAATAAAATCAAAAGAAAGTGGAATCGTAATGAGGATACAGTATACATTAAAGGTTTATCCGGCAGGGCTTGGGCGCAGCGTATACAGAACGATAACCATCTGTGGTACGGATACACTGGATCAGCTCTGCATGGCGATTTTGAATGCATTTGATTTTACGGCAGAGCATCTGTATGAATTTTGCATGGACAACAAGATGTACAGCGAAGACTGCTATCGATTCAATCCGATGGAAGATGACCTGTTTGACGAAGATGATGCAGAAGGAACCGATATTGCATTGGATGAACTGGGGCTGATCGAAGGACAAAAATTCTCGCTCCATTATGACTTTGGCGACGATTGGATGTTTGCCATCCGTGTGATGAAAATAGAAGAAGTAAAAAAACATCGCAAGCCGATGCTGCTCAGTTCAAAAGGAAGCGTTGAGCAGTACCCGGAGGGAGAAGAATGATGCCCAACGCTCTGTAATTTTGGCACCCGCTCAGGCTGCTATTAAAAAAACGAGAGCATAAGGGCTTTATAGCGAGCTATCGTTAAAAATCAAGATTAAAATAAGACTCACCGTCAATTTTGACGGTGGGCCTTATTTGTTTTCTCATTTATGAGATGAATTGCGTTTAACACAGGGCTGCTTTCCAGAAGCATCACAGATACACCTCCACAGTCAGGTCGGTCCACGCTGCACGGCGGAACTGGTGGGGCATCTTGCTGGCTTCCCAGTAACGCTTGGCAGTTTCAAAGTCGATGGTGAAGGTAAGGATGGGCTTTTCCGATACAGCCATCAAATCGGTGCGCTCCTCTTTGGACTTCTTGCAGCCGGTGTTCAGCTTCCAGCGGTAGGAGTAATCGGCAATGGGGGGTGACCACTTCAACGAACCGGTCAATCAATTCGGGAGCAAGACGGGCACCGTGCACATCGAACTTCTGAGAGAGAAAATCGTGGATCTCTTTCATGTCCGAAGAAACCGTCTGGGGATCGGGCGCAGGGGAGATGGCTTTCAGCTCCTGCTCTAAGTGTGCAATCTCGTCATCTGCCTGTTTGCAGAGGGCTTGGTATTCCTCTCTTGGCAGTTTTCCGTCTGCACGCATGGCAGCGTAGTTCAGATTGCGCTTTTTGATTTTTTCGATAAAAGCTCTGAATTTCTCTTTGTAGAAATCCATTGCACTCTGCGGCAGGGAAGTCAGATTCCCTTCGTTGTCGCATCCGGCCAGAAATCCCGGCCCGGCAAGAACATCGGCTCCATCCCACAGCGGACGATTGAGCGGCAGGCCAAGCAGCTTGCCTTCATCATTGCAGACCAGTGTGACCTCTGAACCGGTGTCACTTAAGGTGATGCATTCGATCAGCCCGCCTACAAAGTTCTGCATGGCTTCAAGCGTGTTGTCCAGATTAATCTCCTTTGGCAACTCCATTGGCAGGAGCGCAAGGACTTTGATTTTTTCTTCTTTCATTGTGTGCCTCCAAATAAAAACAGGACAATCCACTCGGACTGCCCTGCAAAAGTAAAGAGGAGCATCCGAAGATACTCCCCAGTAGATAATTATTTTTTCCTTACCATACAGCGTTTCTTGAAGAATGCGATGCCATAACAGAGGATGTCATCATAATCATCCCGGAAGTCCGCTGCATACATCCGGTCATTGATCTGCTGAATGGCAGTATCACAGGCATCCGGCAGAGCATCCAGAGTTTTGGCATACTTGGCTTCAAAAATTGCCACACGGCCATTGCGGATATCCTTTACAATAACATCGCTGCGCCCCTCGCCATGCTCTTTGTTGGATTCTACCACATAACCAGCACCAGTAAAGATGCCTGCAAGGAAAGCGTGGTAAAAATCCTCCCGATAGTCATGGTAGCTGATGGTCATGCGAAGCAGCTTGGTCATTTCCTTTGTCAAAGCTTCGCTGTTTCCGCTCCAGACTGCATCAAACAACGGGCTGCGGTTCCATGCCTTTGCACTATCATCAAACCATTTGCTTACAGTGGTTTCAAAAATTTCCCGAATCTCTGCATTGGGAATCATCAACGCAGAGCAGCCATCCGGCAGCGAATCCGTCAGATCCTTATCCCGCACCTTGGTCAGATAGCCCGTCAGATACAACACACTCCAAAGATTTTCCTCAGAGGAGTGCAGATAATCGTAGGTCAGGTTTTCTTCAATGTGCTGGACAATGGAGCCGCCAGCCATCAGCGTTTCAAGCTTTGTGGTGATATTGTCGCCTGCATAGTCGATGAAAGAACGGATGATGGCGTTATCGCTGGTGTTTTTCCAATAGCTTTTCGGCTTCTGTGCTACACCATACTGGAAATCCCGCAGATAACTGATTACGTCCCACGGACAATAAATGTCTGCATCGCCAAAATGATAACCGTCGTACCATGCCTTGATTTCAGCAGACTGCGATTCAAGATCAGCATCTTTCAGTATTTGATCTACATCTGCCTGTGTGAAACCAAAGGATTCGCTCAACCGGGGAGAAAGAATCGTGTCCGAAACGAAATTGTTCGTCCCGGTAAAGATGCTTTCTTTTGCAATTTTCAGGCAGCCGGTAACAACAGCAAAGTCGAGGGAGGTGTTGTCTTTGAGCGTGGTGCTCATCATAGCCCGCATCACGTCCAGCATCTGCGAATAATATCCGTTGCTGCTGGCTTTGGCAATGGGAACATCATACTCATCCAGGATGACGACCGCCGACTTTTTGAAATGGATTTCCAGCATCCGGGTCAATAGCAAAAAGCAACTTTTGGTTTCATCTATGGATGCAGTGCGTCCCAGAATCCGCTTAAAAATGCCTTTGTCATCGTCGGAAATAGCATCGTCATCCAGAAGAAACTGATAATCCTGAAATGCAAATGCCAGTTTCATGCGCAGCATTCCATAGGCGCTTTCAAAGGTCAGACCGTCCGTGTCCTTGAAAGAGAAAAATACCACAGGACACTGGTTCATCCATTTTTTGCAAAGCTCTGTATTTTTGGAGATTGCCAATCCCTCAAACAGTTGCTTGCTGTCTTTGCGGATATCCAGAAAATTTGCGAGAGTGCTCATACCAAGGGATTTTCCGAAACGGCGAGGACGAGTAATCAATGTTACTTCAGCGATACCTCCGCTAAGAAGTTCAGAAATCAGATTGGTCTTGTCGATATAGTAATACCCGCCTTCTCGAATCTTCTCAAAATTCGAGATTCCGACAGGAAACTGCAAATCTTTCATGCAATGCTCCTTTCCGCTCACAGAGGAGAGCTTTCAGAACTCACTACTGTAAGTGTACCATGAAATATAGAATCATACAAGAATTAAGTGACATCGAAATAGAGCAGTTTTATTATGCTACGTTCAATCTGGTGGCTTTGTAGCAGTCTGCGCACATTCCCTCATGGGGAGCTGCAAACTCTGCCGCCTGCATGATGGAGCCGTCCTTCAGCTTGACCCTCTTGATGGGCTGGTTGCACCGGGCACAGATAGGTATACGCTCCTGCACCGCCAAAACGGGCATCTGCCTTGAACTCACGCACGAATAACAGCACACGGCTTCCTTTTCCCGGTGATGGATGTAGCGCTGCCCGGTGGCAGAGCTTTCGGCGGTGGTGCTCTGGCTCTGCCAGTGGAACAGGCTTTCGTTGATGGAATAATCCTTGTACATGGTGGTGGGCGAGTAATCCTTGTCTGCCTTGTTCAGGGTCACAAAGAATACGTCCAGCTGCTTTTCCGGCAGCCACTTCACGCCCTCGCGGACAGTGGCAGGCTTCAAAAAGTCCAGTGCTACCAGCAGCTGGTCGCGGGTATAGGTGCAGTGCAGGTCCAGCGGGCAGTCAAAGCCCACATCCACCGGTTCGTCAATAAAATCAATGCGGTCATATTGATACTGCAAAAGTGCCTGCAGCTCCCCCAGCAAAACGGGACTGTCCGAGAGAGCATACAGGTTATGATGCTACAATAAAAAGAGACTGATGCAGTGCAACCCGTGCATTGCTTTCGTCTAGTTGCAGGAGTAAAATAAAAATGATTTATTATAGATTGTCAAAACCTCTAAAAGGTGATAAGGGTTAAAATAACAGGCGACCATCATGGAGCCAAAAGCAACCGGTGTCAACAGCCGTGCAGAGGAGCTGTTTGTACAGCTTTTCTGTGAGGCTTTTGGACCTGAGAAAACCGAAAATTTGCAGGTCCAGTACCCCTGCGTGGACATCTATGGTCGGCACCGCTATATCGACTTTGCGCTGGAATCTCCTGAGTCCAAAATCGCAATCGAAATTGACGGCGAGACCTACCACAACCCCAGCAAGGTGTCCGAAAACAAATACGCTGATGACCTCCTGAAACAGAAGTTCAGCGGCAAGCAAAAAAGCTCTTGACCTCTATATTAAAGGCCAAGAGCTTTTTGCAAAGATGATGCTGTAAAGAAGTAAAACAGTGAAAGCAATAAGAACAGGTGGTCAATTACTTTGCATTTTTTGCATGCGTTGCGCTAACCAGTGATTGAGAAGGCGTTAATGGAGCAAGCCATACTTTGCCAGTTCCCTTATAAACATTTACCAGACCCTCACCGGATGCGGCAGAACCAAGCAAGGTTTTTCCGGAACGTTCAACCGTAAAGCTGAGACTGCCGGACCAGCAAATTGCAAAGCTGCCATCAATTTTTAAAACGTCGTCTTGAAGGTCGATTTCTACGATTTCCGAACGGGGAACATTGCTTTCCAGTACACATACACCATTGCCAGCAAGCCGTAGATTGAAGAGTCCTTCATTTCCGAGTGCTGCAGAAGAAAGCGAGGAGCGTGCCTGAACCTCGTGCTTGACAGTGGATTCACAGGCTAGGAACATGCCGTCTTCCATTACAAGACCGCCTGTCCAGTCACCGACATTTTCGGTCAGAAGATATTTATAGGTGGGTTCGGTCACGAGCACACCCGTTCCGACGTACTCCGGCTTGATTGCGCTTTCTTTTGTGACGGAACTTTTTACCATTTTGCCTAAGAAGTCGCCAACACCCTTCAATCCGGTGGTTGCTTGCACGTTGCCAACAATGTACTGCATTGCGCCCGCTTGGAGAACAAGCCCAACTTTTCCGTTGAGATTGGCAATGGCCTGTTTCCGTTTGACATTCATCTGGCTCATATAGTATTCTTCCATTGCATTGCAGGGCGCTACGGAGAAATCGACATTGTGCTCAACAATGGAAAAGATACCCTTCTGTTCGGTGACGATGTGACTTGTCTGATTTGCCAGATTGTTGATTTTAAACATAAGCAAATACCCCATTCAAAGCAGATTTCGCATTTTTGTATGCAAGATTTGGTGTCCGTAAAAATGCTTAGATAAGTAGTCACAGTACAACTGAATAACTCCTTAAAATTCAGTGTATCATACGTCAACTGAAAATACTATCATCAAACCACACAAAACATTTGAGACTTTTTTGGCGAGGGGAGAGTATAGGAGTTGAAAGTTTGGCCAGTGAGAATATAAAAAACAGGTTGCTGATGCAAGTCGAAAAACTGCCGTTTGTAGCAGATCTGTAGCAAATTGCTTTCATTTGACGATTCATCGTCCAAAAAATCGAAAAGTCATCATGCATCACACGCAGGGGGTCTGGGGTTTAGGTGTGTTTTTTGTTTACGGAGGTTTGCGTTTACGCAACGGAGCGGTAAACAATCAAAGGCAGGGTATCATCACGGCGATGGTATCCTGCCTTTTTGCTTTGCAGAAGGGAGCTTGTGTTGTGCGAGCCTGACCGCTTCCTGCAAGACAGGCGTCTAAAAACAGCCTTGTTTCAAACAAGGTTTTCCATTGCATTTCACGGAAAAGTGTGTTTCAATAAAAAGAGTGATACGGCAATCAGACGCAGAGAGAAGGTGGGGGCAGGATGTTCAGGATCGCAATCGTGGAGGATCAGGATGAAACACGGGAATGCCTGAACCGGTTCGTCCGGCAATATGCCGAGGAGCAGGGAGTACAGGTGGAGATCAGCCTCATTACAGACGGCTCCGAAATCGCAGAGCACTATACGCCGGGGTTCGACATCATTTTTATGGATGTGGAGATGCCCAGGCTGGACGGCTTTGGCGCTGCCGAAGCCATCCGGGCAGTGGATGCGGAGGTGGTGCTGGTCTTTGTGACCAACATGGCGCAGTATGCCATCCGAGGGTACGAGGTGGACGCACTGGATTATGTGCTGAAGCCGGTGAACTATTATCAGTTCTGCACCAAGCTTTCCCGCGCCATCCAGCGGGTGCAGCGGCGCAGAGGCGGGCAGGTGGTGTTGCAGCTGGCGGGCGGCGGCATCCAGCTGCTGGACACGGCAGATATCTATTATCTGGAGACCCACAGCCGGATGCTGTACTACCACACCGCCAAAGGGGAGTTCGCGGTGCGCGCCAGCCTGCAAAGCGCTGAAAAGCAGCTTGCAGAGTACCATTTTGTCCGCTGCAACCAGTGCTATCTGGTCAACTTGGCCTACGTCAAGGGCATTGAAAGCGACTTTGCCCTTGTGAAAGACGACCGGCTGGAGATCAGCCGACGGCAGCGCACGGCCTTTCTTACCGCAGTGGCGTCCTACATGGGAGGTGTGCTGTGACCACATCCCTGCTGAACAGCCTGCTCCGGGCGCTGCTGCGCTGGGGTGCAGCACTGGTCTTTTGTCTGCCCTTGCGGCATCGCTCCCATTTCTGGGTGCGCGCCTGCGGGATGCTGTTTCCGCTGCTTTTGCTGGCGCAGCTGCTGGACCCGCTGGCACAATCCACAACACTGTGGCAGCAGCAGCTCTTGTTGCTGGTACTTTATGTTTCCTTTTTTGCGCTGCTGGGTGGGATGATCTACCTGTGCACGGATATCAATAAAAAAGGGGCGATGTACTGCGCGGTGTGGAGTCTGCTTATCACACAGTGCGCCTACGAAGGCTGGTGCTTTCTGGAACTGTATTTTTCCCGGCATGGACACCCGCTGAACATGGCTTCCCCTTGGGCGGTTCTGGTACAATTGCTGTCCGGGGTGGTATTCTTTGCGGCAGTGTACATCCTGCTGGCACGGCAGCTGCCTTATAAAGGAGAGTATCATATCGGGCCCCGGCAGCTATTCAGCGCATTTTTTATCGGCATCCTGTTTATGGTACAGGCAGCGGTGCTGGACAATTTCCGCGCGGAACAGTTTCCGCGGAGCGTTATAGCCACCATTCTGATCGGGCAGTTCTATTTTATCACCCTGCTGTATTTTCAAAGTGAGCTGTTCAAGAAATCTGCCATGGAAAAAGAGATGAATGCCCTGAACCTGCTGTACGAGCGGCAGCGTCAGCAGTATCAGGTTGCCCGGCAGAATGTGCAGATCATCAACAAGCGCTGCCACGAGCTGAAGGTGCAGATCGCCAATCTCCGCAAGCTGTCGCCTGAAGCAGTGCCGCCGGAGTGCATCGAGGAGGCCGAGCGCGCAGCCCGCCTTTATGATGCGAACCGCAACACCGGCAACGAGGTGCTGGATGTGGTGCTGACCGAGAAGAGCCTGCTGTGCGAGTCCCGGGGAATCCAGTTGAATGCTGTGGCAAACGGTAGCTGTCTTGGCTTTATCGAGGCAGGGGATCTGTACGCGCTGTTTGCTAATGCGCTGGACCATGCTGTGGAAAGCGCAGTGCAGACCGCCCGCCCGGAGTGCCGGGTCGTCGACCTGCTGGTCTGTGTGCGGCAGGGCTTTGTGGTGGTGAATATCATCAGTCCGCTGCGCCCGCCGGAAAAGCAGGCAAACCGTTCTGCACAGTATGAGCTGAAGGTGATCCGGCGTATCGTACAGAAATATAAAGGCACGCTGACTTTGGAAGAGCAGGGCGAGTTCTTTGCGGAAAAGATCATCTTTCCGCTGCAAAAATAAGTTAAGGGAACGGCAGCCGCCGCAGAATTTCCGAAAACGGAAGTCCTGCGGCGGCTTTCTTTTTACGGTTTGTTGGATACATCTGTTTGTGAAAAATATACAAATATATCGGTTCACATTTGGAAGCTGAAAACCGAATGCGCACGCAAAACGACCGATTTTCGCGGGCATCTTGCGAAATGCGGTTGCTTTGATAAAATAACAACGAAAGAAAAATGTACGGAAAAATTACCGGAGCACAGCAAAAAACAGGAGGAATCGGATGCGTAGTATTGCAAAGCTTATGAAGGACTGGCAGTTCACCGGCCCGGACGGCGTGACCGCTGCCGTAGCACTGCCCCACACTTGGAACGCCGTGGATGGACAGGACGGCGGTAACGATTACTGGCGGGGCACCTGCATCTACCGCACCAGCTTTGCAGCACCGGCCTTTGACCCGGCACAGCAGCAGGTCTGGCTGCAGTTTGAGGGCGTCAATTCCAGCGCCACCGTGCGGCTGAACGGTCAGCAGCTCTGCACCCATGACGGCGGCTACTCCACCTTCCGGGCAGAGATCACGGAGCTGCTGCAGGCAGAAAACCAGCTCACGGTGCAGGTAGACAACAGCGTCAACGACCGCGTTTATCCCCAGAAAGCGGACTTTACCTTCTACGGCGGCATCTACCGGGATGTGAGCCTGCTGGTGGTGAACAAAAACCACATTGCACTGGGTCACTTTGGCGACACCGGCGTGAAAATCACCCCCGATCTGAAAGAGGGCAGCGCCGACATTCAGGTGGAAACGCTGGTGGAAGGCGAGGGCACTGTTGTGGTGGAACTGCTGGATGCCGAGGGCAGCACCGTTGCAAAGGGTGAAGGCGCAAAGGCTTCCCTCCATCTGGGTGCTCCCCACCTGTGGAACGGCGTGAAGGACCCCTACCTGTACACCTGCGTGGTTCGTTTGATGCAGGACGGCAAGCCGGTGGACGAGGTGACCACTAAGGTGGGTATTCGCAGCTTCTCTGTGGATGCAAAAAAGGGCTTTTTCCTCAACGGCAAGCCCTACCCGCTCCACGGCGTTTCCCGCCATCAGGACCGCAAGGGGCTGGGCAATGCCATCACCCGGGAGATGCACGATGAGGATATGGCACTGATCCGGGAGCTGGGTGCAAACACCGTTCGTCTGGCGCACTACCAGCACGATCAGTATTTCTACGACCTGTGCGACAAGTACGGCATGGTGGTCTGGGCAGAGATCCCCTATATATCCGAGCATCTGCCTAACGGCCGGGAAAACACCATCAGCCAGATGAAAGAGCTGATCCACCAGAACTACAACCACCCCTCCATCGTCTGCTGGGGTGTGTCCAACGAGATCACCATCTCCACCAAGGACAAGGCGGATATGCTGGATAACCACCGGGTGCTCAACGAGCTGTGCCACAAGATGGACCCCACCCGCCTGACTACGCTGGCCTGCTACGCCATGTGCGGCCCCTTCAACCCGGTGGCGCACATCACCGACCTTGTCAGCTGGAACCTGTATCTGGGCTGGTATGTGCCGGGCTTGTTCCTGAACGACCTGTGGATGGGCTTTTTCCATCTGGTGTACCCTAACCGTCCGCTGGGCTTTTCCGAGTACGGTGCCGAGGGTATGCCCAACCTCCACAGTGCCCACCCCCGCCGGGGCGACCACACCGAGGAGTATCAGGCCAAGTACCACGAGTATATGCTGAAGTGCTTTGACCGCCACCCGTGGCTGTGGGCGACCCACGTCTGGAATATGTTCGACTTTGCAGCCGACGCCCGGGATCAGGGCGGCGAGCCGGGCATGAACCACAAGGGTCTGGTCACCTTTGACCGAAAGACCAAAAAGGACAGCTTCTACCTCTATAAAGCATGGTGGAGCGAGGAGAACTTCGTCCACATCTGCTCCAAGCGGTTTACCGACCGCACCGAGAAGGAGATCGAGGTCAAGGTCTACTCCAACCAGAAATCCGTTACCCTGTATGCGGACGGCAAAAAGCTGGCAGAGCAGACCGGGGAGCATATCTTTAAGTTCCGCGTGCCGCTGCACGGAAAGGTGGAGCTGAAAGCCGTTGCAGGCGACTGCATCGACACCGCCTGCTTCCGCAGCGTGGCGGCCCCGAACCCCAGCTACAAGCTGGTAAAAACCAAGTCGAAGAGTGCAAACTGGGTCTGAGTACCGGTTTTGCACTTTGAAGAAATTGAATCCAAAGGAGGAGTCAGAACCGGAAAACGGCTGTCTGGTGTGGCAGGATAAGGACAACACAAAAAGAAAAGGAGAAAACCATGGCTAAAAGAAAAACGCTTTGGCGCGGTCTTTCTGCGCTGTTTGCCTTTGTGTTCACCCTGTCCTGTGTGGCAGGCACGATCTTGGAAGGCTATAAAGCGACGATCGACACCAACCTTGGCACCCAGAGTGAAAAGTTCGTCTCGGAAAATACCGCCGACAACCCGCTTTATGATAAGTTCACCCCCTCTGCTGAAGTTTTGAATGCGGACGGAACCGGCAACTCTCATGCCCTGATCCAGAAGGCAATTGATCTGGGTCACAAGCAGGCAGTGGAGGGCGCTGTTCTGCTGAAGAATGAGAACAACACTCTGCCCCTTGCAAGCGGCGCCAACGTGACTCTGCTGGGCATCCGTTCTCATATTTCTCTGCTGGGCTCCAGCTTCGGCGTGAAGGCAAAGGGTCCTTACATCAGCCTGGAGCAGGCGCTGAGCCAGAACAAGACGGACTTCCATAACACCATCGCTTACACCCTGAACACAAACTATAAGACCGGCGAAGTCACCCGCGCTCTTTCACTGAGCGAGTGGAACGGCGACGAGTTCGAGTTTGAGGGTGCAGGCTTCAATATCAACCCCACCATGGTGGACATCTACACCAAGCTGAACGAGACCTATCTGCATTCTGAGAATGAGACCCCGTTTGCAAACTACGATCCGCAGGAGCCGTCTCTGGCAGAGGTTAAAGCAACGAACCCCGATTACGAGGCAAGCTTTGCACAGTACGGCGATGCTGCGGTCGTTGTGATCAGCCGCCCGACTGCAGAATCCAAGGACTACCTGCCCGGCAGCGTAGCAGAGGGCACCGGCGCTTCTGAGCCGCTGGAACTGACCACCAACGAGCGTGACGTGATCGAGACTGCAAAGAAGGCAAGTGATAAGGTCATCGTCCTGATCAACACCGCAAACGCAGTGGAGATCGGCGACCTGAAGAATGACCCCGATATTGATGCGATCCTGTGGATCGGTTTGCCCGGCTGCTATGGTATGCTGGGCGTGGCAGATATCCTGTGCGGTCGTGTCAGCCCCTCTGGCGCAATGTCCGATATCTACGCAACCTATAACATGTCTGCTCCCGCAATGCAGAACATGGGCAACTTTACCTACACCAACGCAGAGGATGTCGTCACCCGCGCAAAGTCCCAGAACTACATCATCGAGGCGGAGGGAATCTATGTCGGCTACCGCTACTATGAGACTCGATATGCTGATGCTGTGAATGGCGTGGGCAACGCTGCTTCTCCGGTGGGTGCATACGCTTCTTCCACCGAGTGGAACTACGACAACGAGGTGACATACGGCTTTGGCTATGGCCTGAGCTACACCACCTTTGAGCGTGAGCTTCAGGGGCAGCCGGAGTTCAGCATCGATTACGATGATGAGACGGGCGCACCCAGCATCTACGCGACCTTCAACGTGAAGGTGACCAACACCGGTAACGTTGCCGCCAAGACTCCTGTCCAGATTTATGGTCAGGCTCCTTACACCGTGGGCGGTGTGGAAAAGTCTGCGATCCAGCTGCTGGGCTTTGACAAGACCCCGACCCTCCAGCCCGGCGAATCCATTGTGATGCCGATCAAGGTCGATATGGAGTATATCGCAAGCTACGATTCCACCTACGACAACGGCGACGGTACCACCGGCACTTACATCCTTGATCCCGGCACCTACTTCTTTGCAGTGGGCAACGGCGCACATGACGCACTGAACAACATCCTGACCCTTCAGGGCGCAGATGCCTCCAAGATGGTTGGCACTGGCAGCGCTGCCGCAGCAGTTGCACAGGAGATCGACGAGAACATGATCTCCAAGACCGCGTTCTCCATTTCCAAGACCGGTGCAAAGATCTCCAACCAGCTGCCGTATGCAGACTGGAACTACTATCAGGATGGCGAGGTCACCTACCTGTCCCGTGCGGACTGGGCAGGCACCTTCCCCAAGACCTATGACAGCATGACCCTGACCAGCGAGCAGCTGATCAGCGACCTGAACGGCAACTACTACACCATCAGCACCACCGATGATACCTCGGACGTCCAGTGGGGCAAGAACAGCGATCTGATGTTCTACCAGATGTACGGCAAGAACTTTGACGATCCCGCGTGGGATGAGCTGCTGGACAAGATCACGCTGGAAGAAGCACAGTACATGGCAACTTTTGGCGGCCCCAGCATCCCCGGCATTGAGTCCATTGGCACCATTGAGACTTATGCGACTGAGAATGCCGGAAACGGCATCGATGTCAATCTGAACGCTTCCAAGGACACCGGTGCCCCCTGGAACATCAGTGCGGACGATCCGAACGGCAACTGGTATCCCATCGTCTTTGCAAGCGCACCGCTTGTGGCTTCCTCCTTCAACCCGGATCTGTACAAGGAAGTCGGCGAATTCGTTGGTGAGGAATCCCTGTTTGTTGGTATTCCCATTCTGTGGGGCCCCGGCCTGAATACCCATCGTCAGGCTTACAACGGCCGCAACGGTGAATACTATTCGGAGGATCCCGTCCTCGCAGGCAACGCTGCCATGGAATTTGCCATCGGCGCTCTGGAGTACGGCCTGATCGCAGCTCCCAAGCATTATGCATTCAATGACCAGGAGACCAACCGTGCAGGCGTTGCTCCCTATATGACTGAACAGCGTGCCCGCGAAGTTGACCTGCGTGCATACCAGATCGCATTTGAGGCATCCAAGTACGACACCGACGACTACGATGCAGGTATGCGTGGTCTGATGACCTCTTTCTCCAAGATCGGCGGTGTAGAGTGCACCGTCAGCACCGGCCTGATGACCGAGATCCTGATGAACGAGTGGGGCTTCAAGGGCTATGCCGTGACCGATATCTATGATGATACCGATTTGTACGGTGCAGTGCTGAACTCCGGTGTCACCTGCTTTGATACCCGCGGCATTTCCGGCTTCCATGGCAGCACCACGCTGGAAAACTGCTCTACTTTCGCTGCTCAGAACGATGGCACCAAGGTCAGCGCAACGCTGCTGAACGGTGATGCAAATCTCCAGCGCAAAGTCAAGCAGGCTACTCACAATATCCTGTATGCATTGGCAAATTCCAACCTGATGAACCGCTATAACAGCACGACCTGCATTAAGCAGACCATGACCTGGTGGCGTGGCGCTTACATTGCACTGATCGCAGTTTCTGGTGTGCTGATGGTTGGCAGCTTTGCAATGTACACGGTAAGCAGCCGCAAAAAGAAAGAAGAAAGCGAGGCTCAGTAATATGTCTGCTATCAAAAAACAAGGCCCTGCGTTTTATGCTGACGCAGTGGCAGTGATCCTGGGCATCGCAGGCACGATCGTGATGAGCGTATGCCACACGATGGACACTGCAAACCCGCTGAACTCCTTTGGCAAGCTGGTTGCATTTGCCGTGCTGGCTATGGTGCTGGTGTGCGCTTCGATTGCAGCGGCAAACCGCAAGAAGGACGTTGTCAGCCTGCTGGCTGTCATGTGCGCTATCGCACTGTTGACCCTGAACATCGGCGAGATCATCAGCAGCCGCATCCTGCTGATCTCCGGTCTGTTCTCCTGGAACTCCCAGAATATGATCGGCTGGCGCGTGTTCTATGTCTCGATTGCCTGCATTGTCTGCTTTGTGGCGGCGATTCTGGCATTGATCGTGGGTGCTTTCCTGAAGAACCGTAAGGAAGGCTGATCCCTATAAAAGAAGGCGGCAGCCTGCCCCGAAGGCGGGGCAGGCTGCCGCTTTTTTATCAAAGACAAAAGGAGAGACCGCAATGGGCGAACAAAAAACAACGGCGTCGAGTGTGAACCGCGCCAAAACCTACCAGCTGGTGCTGTTTCCGCTGAACAACGGCGCAACGAACGTGTACTATGTGCTGGTGCTTTCCTACATCGCAACCTTCGGCAGCAAGGTGCTGGCGCTGAGCATGCTGTTTGCTTCGGTGATGGTCACCGGTATGCGTCTGTTTGACGCCATCACTGACCCCATCATCGGTGCCCTCATGGACCGCACCAACGGAAAATTCGGCAAGTTCCGGCCTTTTATGGTTATCGGCAACCTGATCATGGCAGCCAGCATTCTGGTGCTGTACTGCCTTACCCCGCTCATCCCCGCCAGCGCCATGGGGCTGCGCTACGCCGCCTTTGTGGGGCTGTACGCCGTGTGGGTCATCGGCTACACCTTCCAGACTAGCTGCACCCGCTCCGGCCAGACCGTTTTGACCAATGATCCGAAGCAGCGTCCGCTGTTCACTATCTTCAATACTGTGGGCAGCCTGCTGGGCATGGGTGCCATGCAGTTCTTTGCTCCCATCCTTGCCAAGAACTATGAGGGCGGCTACGCCTCTGCCGGGTTCTTCCGCACGCTGGCGCCGGTGGGCATCGTCATCTCCATTCTGCTGACCCTGCTGGCCGTCATCGGCAATGCCATCGCCCGCCGCTTCGCTTCAGAAGGAGCCAAAGTCATCCTGATCAGCCGCAGCCCGTCAAGCTGTGGAGGAGCCGCAGAAGAGATTAACAAGGAATTCCCGGACTCCTGCAAGGCCTATCCCTGCGACGTGGCGGATTACGCCGCCGTTCAGGAAACCGTCTCCGCCATCCTGAAGGACTTTCCGCAGATCGACATTCTGGTGAACAACGCCGGCATTACCCGTGACTCCCTGATGCTTCGCATGAAGGAGGAAGACTGGGACGCCGTCATGGATACCAACCTGAAAAGCGCGTTCAATACGGTGAAAGCCCTGCAGCGCGTGCTGATGAAGTCCCCTGCCGGACGCATCATTAACATGAGTTCCGTCATCGGCCTCGTGGGCAACATCGGGCAGGCCAACTACGCCGCCTCCAAGGCGGGCCTCATCGGTTTCACCAAATCCCTGGCCCTG